>OIID01000002.1_pt1 | contig 299964 bp, 232 predicted proteins | sample 1582991 | NCBI WGS metagenome assembly OIID01 (sample SAMN02675048, study PRJEB24791) | human gut metagenome, SKBSTL034 | isolation source: stool | host: Homo sapiens | place: USA
TGAACGGAAGGAAGTAGACGAACATCAAGAATGTAGAGTAAATACTACCCGCTGCCGCAGCAGAGAGTCCGAAGTTCTCCTGAAGAAAGAGAACGAACACGGCTAACATCGTGTAATAGCCGAAACGCTCACCCGTATTGGCAAGTGCCAAGGTGAAAAGACCTTTAGGTTGTCCTTCAAACATAGATTTGTAGAATTGTTTATGAGTTAATAATGAATTGAATTTCAAGTGAATGGTTGGAATGGAAAACGCTTGGCTGTTTGCTGTCCAGTCTTGCTCCTGCCAACGGAACAAGTACACTGCAAACGAACTCAGAGCTGTCTGTTACGTTGACAAAACGCTCCAGCATGCCCTCTGCCTAAACTGTAAGGCTTTACTGTCCCGACTCCGCCATCTCCTCCTTCAAGAACTTCCAGGTATATCCCTTCTCGCTCTTGACGAGCCCTTCTGGCGTGCCTTGATAAAGCAACTGTCCACCGCCTCGACCTCCTTCGGGTCCCATGTCAATCAAGTAGTCTGCCACTTTGATGACATCGAGGTTGTGCTCAATGACAATCACCGTATTGCCTCGCTCAACTAACTTCTGCAGCACCTCCATCAACACACGGATATCCTCGAAGTGAAGTCCCGTGGTCGGTTCGTCCAGGATATAAATGGTCTGTCCCGTGTCGCGTTTGGAAAGCTCCGTCGCGAGTTTCACGCGCTGGCTTTCTCCGCCCGAAAGCGTCGTCGAACTTTGTCCCAGTTTGATGTAACCCAGACCAACCTCCTGCAGGACTTTGATTTTGTGCAGAATATTCGGTACGTTCTCAAAGAATTCCACCGCCTGGTTGATTGTCATATCCAACACATCGGCTATGCTCTTCCCCTTGAAGCGCACCTCCAGCGTCTCGTGGTTATAACGTTTGCCGTGACAAGCCTCACAAGGCACGTACACATCGGGGAGGAAGTTCATTTCGATGGTCTTATAGCCATTTCCCTTACAAACCTCACAGCGTCCGCCGCGCACATTGAAGGAGAAGCGTCCGGGCTTGTAACCGCGAATCTTGGCTTCGGGCAGATTGACGAACAAGGAACGAATGTCAGAGAATACACCCGTGTAAGTAGCGGGATTCGAACGCGGTGTACGTCCCAAGGGACTCTGATCGACCGCAACCACCTTGTCTACATGTTCCAACCCCTCAATGGCTTCATACGCCAACGGCTCTTGCAACGAACGATAGAAGTGTTGCGAGAGAATGGGGAGCAATGTATTGTTTATCAACGTTGACTTACCACTGCCCGAAACACCGGTCACACAAATCAGGGTTCCGAGCGGGAAATCTACCGTTACATTTTTCAGATTATTTCCCTTCGCACCTACCAGGCGGAGCACCTGTCCGTTACCCACACGTCGTTCAGCGGGAATCTCGATGCGTCGTTTGCCGTTCAAGTATTGCGAAGTCAGCGTGTCCGTGGCCAGCATCTCCTGCGGAGTTCCCTGGAAGACCACTTCACCGCCCAGTCTACCGGCCCGTGGCCCCATGTCGACCACGTAGTCGGCCGCGAGCATCATGTCCTTGTCATGTTCCACGACCACAACCGTATTGCCCAAGTCGCGAAGCTCCTGAAGCGAATGAATCAGTCGCACGTTGTCGCGCTGATGCAATCCGATACTAGGCTCGTCAAGAATGTAGAGCACATTGACCAACTGCGAACCGATTTGGGTGGCCAGTCGGATGCGCTGACTCTCTCCGCCCGAAAGGGTCATCGAAGAACGAGACAACGAGAGGTAGTCCAACCCAACGTCCAGCAGGAACTTCAAACGCGACAGGAGTTCTTTCAGAATTTCATGCGCAATGGCACGTCGCTTCGAGTCCAATTGCTCCTCGACGTTCCCCAGAAAATCATAGAGTTCCGCAATGTCCATGTGAGCGAGTTCTGCAATGGTTTTACCAGCAAAACGGTACGAACGTGCTTCACGGTTCAATCGTTCACCATGACATTCGGGACAAACGGCAGTCTTCGAAAACTGGTCAGCCCATCGTTGCGAGGCAGCAGACATCTCTGCGTCTGCCATCTGCCGAATATACTTCGCCAAACCGTCAAAGTCCACGTAGTAATCATCGGTTGTATGGGCTACCGAGCCCGGGATGCGCAAACGTTCAGCACTTCCGTTGATGATTTCGTCCATGGCTTCGTCAGAAAGCTCACTAATTGGCGTCTTCAGATCATAGCCATACTTTTCCAAGACCGCTTCGACCTCCCAAAAGATCAGTGCATTGCGATACTTACCTAAGGGAGCGAGTCCTCCCTCGCGAATGGAGAGTTTATCATTGGGCACCACCTTCTCTCGGTCGATAATGCTCACGTAACCCAAGCCCTTACACTTCGGGCAAGCACCTTGGGCTGAGTTGAAAGAGAAGTTATGTGGCGCTGGTTCACGATAGGACACACCCGAAGTGGGACACATCAGCTGTTTGGAGAAGTAGCGCGCCTGACCATCGTCCGCGCGGAGCACCATCATCAGTCCGCCGCCCTGCTGAAGGGTCTGGCTCACACTTTTATTCAAGCGTTCCTCGTCCTTAGCCCGTACAGCCAACTTGTCTACCACTACCTCAATGTCATGATTCTTGTAGCGGTCCAGCTTCATGCCCTTGATGATTTCGCGAAGCTCACCGTCTACGCGGACAGTCAAAAAGCCCTTGCGCAATACCGACTCAAAGAGCTCCTTGTAATGTCCCTTACGCGTCCGAACCAAGGGAGCAAGCAGGTAGACCTTCTGTCCCTCGTAATCTTGAAGGATGCGTGCCACAATCTGCTCTTCGGTGTACTTCACCATCGGTTCGCCCGTCACGTAGGAGAAGGCCTCGCCTGCACGGGCATAAAGCAAGCGCAGGAAGTCGTAAATTTCGGTCACGGTGCCTACAGTCGAACGCGGATTCTTGTTGGTTGTCTTTTGCTCAATGCTGATAACCGGACTGAGTCCCGTTATCTTGTCCACATCGGGGCGTTCGAGATTATCGAGGAAGTTTCGCGCATAAGCCGAGAAGGTTTCAATGTACCGGCGTTGTCCCTCCGCATAGAGGGTGTCAAAAGCCAGCGAACTTTTTCCCGACCCGCTGAGTCCCGTGATGACATTCAAACTGTAACGCGGCAGGGTCACGTCTACATTCTTCAGATTGTGCACCCGCGCGCCACTGATATCTATCTTATTGTGTGTCATGATTGGTTTTTCTCCTTGTCGTACCGGCTTCAGTCACCCTATTGTGCACTGCCAGTACTTTCTGTAAATCCGCGAAGCAAGTTAATCACCTTCTTGATGTGATATTTTCGTCCGTCAGCCCCCCTCGCTTCGATGTGGAGGTAATAGGCTCCGTCGGGCACGTTTCTTCCGCCCGACTTTCCGTCCCATCCGCCAGCGGGATCGTTCCATTCATAGAGTTTCTTGCCCCAGCGACTAAACACGCTGGCCTTAAAGCTGACAATGCTCTTATAGCCTTCCTTCACGCGGAACACATCGTTGATGCCATCGCCATTGGGCGTAAACGCATTGGGAACTTCGAGCTTCGACTCCGAAAAAGTCAGGACGAAGGCCTCGTCCATGGCATAGTCCAAGGTGTCCGTGCCTTGCACAAAGCTGATGAAGAGTTCGACACTGAAGGAACCCGACTGCGTAAACGTGTACTGCGTATTTTCATCGTTTCGCACGAGGAAAGGCTTGCTCTCGCCCAACCGCGTAAAGCGCCACTCGTAGAGCGGTGTGTAGTTGCCCACGTTTTCAGGGTTTGCCGTGAAGGTCACAGCCAAGGGAGCGGAACCGTCATACTGGGTGTCGGTCGTCTCATTGCCGTCTTCGTTGATAAATGTCATCTGGGGATTGGCGGTCGGATAATCCTGTGCCCACAATGCCCCGCAGCTCCCCCACAGGAGCCCCAAAAACAAGAGGATGCGATGTAACATGGAATGCAATGGAAGAATAAACAAAAGGGCTTTTCTCTCTTCCTCGTATCCAAGCATCGGATCGGCGAAACACCGCCCACAGGATGGCGTGCAAAAGCCTAAATCTTGTAACGACCCACGCTCGAATGGAGAGCAGCACCGAAAATAGCCCAATAAACGAAAAGCCTCATCTGAAGTTTTTCACATGGGCGCAAAGATACTCATAAATGAGCAAAGCGTCTATCACCGCCCCCGAAAACTATCATTTTGTAAACCGTTCCACCCGCACTTCCATCCCTTGCATTTCGAGGGTTAAACCTACCAAGTCATAAAGGACCTTCTCGATATTTGTCACCACTTAATCAGAAGGAAAAGGGCTGTATCTCTATGTTACAAAATCGTATGTTAAAGGTTAAACTACTGATTTTCAAAGACATCTGTTTCCCTGTTCATGCCGTTTATCGTACTTTTGCCCCGCAAACCTCACGAGGAGAGAGGCAAACTGACCGCCGAAAGCCGTGTGCTTTCACCGCGACAGACCTTGCACGCCCGCTGGTTTTCCTCCGTGGAAAACAGCCTCAGACCAGGCACTCTTATCCCACTGTCGGATGTCACCCGAAGGGAACACCTAGCGCCTCCCCTTCCCCTCTTTTTCCGCTGTACAGACGGAAGTACACAGGGATCACCCCCCTGTAATGGTTCCAACACCTCCTTCCGCCCCCACGGGTCGCCTTCCACATATCTCGGTGCCACACAGCCCTTGCAAAGACCGTGTGAGAAATGACACCACTGGCGCCCTCCCGATTACCCGATAGTCCTCGTGGCAAATTTTATCAGATGACAATTAAACAAGTAATCTTCTTTTTTGCAACGATCCTAACTTTCGCTATTACAGCACCCTCCTTTGCCCAGACCAAAGGCAAAGCTTCTTTTTATGGAAATAAGTTTCACGGCCGCCGCACCAGTAATGGTTCGGTTTATCACAAAGACAGCCTTACCTGTGCCCACCGCTCCCTTCCTTTCGGCACCCTGCTCAAGGTAACCAACCGAAAGAACGGTAAAGAAGTCGTTGTACGCGTCACCGACCGCGGTCCTTACGTTCGTGGACGTTTGGTCGACCTCTCCATGGCCGCTGCCAAAGAATTAGGCATGGTTGCCATGGGTGTAGCCCCCGTTGAAATTGAAAATATGGGCATTGTCAGCGATGAATTTGATATCGCGACTGCCAACCAACGCCTCCTGGCTAAGCGCCACAGCCTGCCCGAGGCGAAATACCTCGACCCCGCCACGGGCAAATTCTACACGATGGCGGAATGGAAACATCGCGGCGAGCTGGCACGTCAGCAGCACATTGCCGAGATGAAGAAGAAAGCGCAACCCCGTTACCGCATCCTCGGAGAACGGTTGACTGCCAAGAATCTCAAGAACCATAAACTACATTAAGCCATGGGGCTCTTTTCGAAGACAGACCATCAAGCACAAGCCGCTGCAGCTTTTACCGAGAGAACTTCTTCTGTTCTCAAGGGTGCCCTGGTAGCTTTGGCACTGTCTGCGAACAACCGACATAACCCCTCACTCACTGACTCCACAGCGGAAATTCTATGGAATATACCCCTCTAAGGGTAAAAGGCTCTTCCTCTTTATTAACAGGGAGAGCCTTTTTGGTAGCGCACAGCGACCCAAGGCTACACACATCACTGCCACACGGCCATCAGCCTTCCCTTCGTCAGACCCTACCATTCCTGTCGGGGAGACACCGATTCCACCCGATGTAGCAACATCGCTTCCCAACGGCTACACTCCCCTTCCCCTCCACCATAAGCATCTTTTTCAATTCATCTCATGACCCTGCTTGCATTCACCCTCATCCTCCTCGCCGCCTCCTACAGTGCCGGCCTGCTCGGTTCCCTGACCGGCTTAGGCGGCGGAGTTGTCATCATCCCCGTGTTGACCCTCGGTTTCGGTGTCGACTTTCACTATGCCATCGGAGCCGCCCTTGTCGCTTCCATCGCCACCTCTTCAGGCTCAGGTTCGGCCTATGTCAAAGAAGGCATCACCAACGTGCGCCTCGGTATGTTCCTGGAGATAGCCACCACCCTCGGTGCCGTTTGCGGTGCCGCCGTTGCCATCTACCTCAACAACAACATCATTGCCGTCATCTATGGCTGCGTGTTGCTACTGACAGCCGCCATGCAGCAACGCCGCAAGTCCGACCACGACGGAATCAAGGGCAGTCCGCTTGCCCAACGCCTGCACCTCTTCGGGACGGCTCCCCAGAAGGAAGGAAGCCTCAAGCCATACGAACTACGCAATGTGGGCGGCGGTTTCAGTGTCATGTACCTTGCGGGAGTCCTTTCGGGCATCCTCGGCATCGGTTCGGGCGTGCTGAAGGTGCTTGCCATGGACGGCTTAATGAAGGTTCCCTTTAAAGTGAGCACTACGACCTCCAACTTTATGATGGGTGTCACAGCCTGCGCCTCTGCAGTCATCTACATTCAGCGCGGCATCATTGTCCCCACCATTGCCTGCCCCGTACTCGTCGGCGTACTGTTTGGCGCACTGACAGGTGCCCGCCTGCTCAAACAGATGAATGTACGCCTGCTCCGCCAAATCTTTTGCATCGCTATTACCCTGGTTGCGCTCAATATGATATGGCAAGGCATGAAAGGAACCTTGTAAAGAAACGAAGTGACTTCGATTCGGCTGTCTGGAGTTGCTCGTGCGTTGCGCATAAAGCTGTTCGTACTTAATAAGAACAGGTTCTCCCTGATCGAGACCAGCTCTTTCCGAACAAGTAACGTCAGACAACTTGACCAAGGCTCCATAGCCCGAACCAGTCACCGCATCATCCCATACCCTCATAACCCTATAACCTCGTAACTCCATGGACATTCAGCTCCTCATCTCCCGCACCCTGCGTTGGGGCGTCAGCCTCGCCTGCATAGTCGCCACCATCGGCGGCATCCTCTATTTGTGGCACCACGGAAGCGAAAGCCTCAGCCTCGACACCTTCCGCCAATTCAGCTACCAGGCCGAACACGCACAAAGCTACACGACATTGGGCGGCATACTCCACGGCTTCCTGCATTTCACCCCGATTGGGTGGATTCAGACAGGAGTCTTGATACTTATCCTTACCCCCATCGTGCGCGTGTTACTTTCGCTCGTTGACTTCCTTCACGAGCGCGACTGGCTCTACGCAAGCATTTCGGCCGTGGTCCTCACGGTCATCATCGCCAACTCCATTGGCGGGTTCAAATAAGGGCAACGTCTACAAGCCCCTCTTGAGGTCGACCTTTCTTCCTTTGCACCCCTTGCAAGACGAAGAAAGGTCGACCTTTTTGGGTCTTGCAAGTCTGACAAAGCCTAAAAAGTCGAACGATGGAAGCTTTGCAAGACTTACAAGACAAGAAAAGTGCAACCCTACAAGCTTTGCAAGCCTTACGAAACAAGAAAAGTCAGACCTTTCAGCCTTTGCTAGCCTTGCCCAACGTAATCAGCCGAACTTTTCGTCCCGCTTTCCTCCTGCAATACCTGCTTGCTTTCGCCCACTGCCATCCTCCCTGCTTCCAAACCACTACCCCACCCTCCCAATTTCCCCTCCCAACAAACACAGAGCTTAAGATTCGAATGTTTTTCTTCCTGAAAGTCGCACAAAACGCCCCGAAATCTGCCAAAATGAAAGCAAATACAGGCTCACAGTTAATTTTCTTCGACAAAAATGAATATTTAGGCTGTCGGGTGAAAATATTCGCCTATATTTGCGCGCTGATTGCAATTGATATTCCACTAAAAAAGGATTGCTTGCTTCCGATTTACTTCAGAAGCAACGTTTGGGGAAAGGATCAACCTCCACCTATTTTCCAACACAAAGCACTCTTGACTAAACGCAGGGCACGAGTCGGGCGGACTTCCCTCCGTCTGTTTTCACCGCCCTTTATCTGTTTACATCTTGTTTCCTTCCCGTCTGCCCCTCCCTTGGATAGGTAGCGGCTATTTCTTTATCCTTACGGAACTTGTCACTGCAACACAGCGCAGGTCACCTCTCCCGCCCGAGTCTATAATAGTTCACGCGGCAGAGATAACACCTGGCACTCATCCTCTGTATCAATGTCTAATTAAATGGTTATATTTATGAACAAAAAGTTAGTGCTCTTGGGAGCCGGCTTGTTGCTTACCGCAGCAACAGCTTCCGCTCAGCAGCACGTAACGGGTAAGGTCATCGACTCTGCCGGCGAACCCGTCATGGGAGCTACGGTACGAGTGGCGGGCACGAAGATCGTGACGACCACCGATGCTTCCGGCGTCTTTAAGCTTACCAACGTGCCTGCTTCTGCTAAGAAACTCAATGTGACATACATCGGTATGCAGTCACAAACGGTGAATGTGGCAGGCAATGTGAAAGTTGTACTTAAGGACAACGAACTCGGCGAAGCTGTAGTCGTTGGTTACGGTACGGCTAAGAAAGTGGGTACCCTTGTGGGTTCTGTCAAGAAGGTATCGGGTGATGTCGTTGAAGGTAAGCCTTCTGTCAACATTGCCGACGCATTGCAGGGTCAGGTAGCAGGTATGCAGGTTATGAACAACACGGGTGACGTGGGTGAAGTGGGCAATGTGTCCATTACCATCCGTGGTAATGGTTCAATTGGTGCCAGCAACACGCCGCTGATCGTTGTCGATGGTTCACCTGCCGGTACGAGCATCCTCTCCATGCTGAGCAGCAGCGACATCGAGAGCGTTACGACGCTGAAGGATGCCTCTGCCACCTCTATTTACGGTTCTCGTGCAGCTAACGGTGTCATCTATATAACCACGAAGAAGGGTCGCCGCAACGAAAAGGCTCAGGTTACCCTCTCACAGAAAGTAGGTTGGGGTCAGCTGGCACGTAACATCGGTAACCCGATGACGGCCGACGAATTGCTCGACTTCCAGCTTGCCAATGGTATTATCTATGCTGACCAGTATGCCCGCTACAAGGCACACGGTAGCAATACTGACTGGCAGAAGTATGGCTTCGACAATGCCGCTCCGATGTACAACACGGAAGTAAGCGTACGCGGCGGTAGCGAAAATACGAACTACTACGTTTCAGGTTCTTACCTCGACCAAAATGGTTTGACTGATTTCTCAGGCTTCAAGCGTTACACGCTCCGCACCAACTTGGATAGCAAAGTCAAGGATTGGTTGACCATCGGTGTAAGCCAAAGCATCGCTTACACAGAGCGTCAGCGCGACGGTTATACGGTTCAGGGTACGGGCAACTCTCGTTCATTCTCTGGTACGGCTCAGCTCTTCCCCCGCTATTGGGATCCGTACGACCCCGAGTACATGAAGCAACACAAGATTTGGGGTATGGAAGACTGGGACAGCAAGTATTTGCTCCAGATGCAGCCCAACCATGCCAACGACATCGTTTATAACGGTTCGGCTTACGTACAAATTCAGCCTGTCAAGGGCTTGACACTCCGTTCACAGCTCGGTCTCTTCGCCACAGAGACCCGTGCTTCAAACCGCATTGTTCCTTCTGTGTCTGAAACCATCTTTGGTGAACCTGCCAAGGGTAGCGAAAGCATGTCACGTGGTGCTATGTGGACCATCACCAACACGGCTGAGTATAAATTAAACATCAACGAGGATCACTCACTGACCTTGCTCGCTGGTCAGGAAGGTATCAAGTCAACTACAGGCGGCTTTACGGCTACGGCTTCTGGTTTCGAAGACGACGACCTCCCCTTGCTCTCAGCAGCAACGACTCCCGAGATGGCAAGCCAGGTTGCTTCGGCTTATCAGTTCCTCTCCTTCTTTGGTCGCGTGGATTATGGCTTCAAGCAGAAGTATTACGCCAACTTCACCGTTCGTTCGGATGCCTCTTCTCGCTTCTCCAAGGATCACCGCACCGCACTCTTCTACAGTGGTGGTTTGATGTGGGATGCAATGGCTGAAAAGTTCATGCGCCCTGCCTCTGACTGGCTCACCAACTTACAAGTGAAGGCAAGTGTGGGTTCTACGGGTAACTCAGAAGTAGGTAACTACGGTCACTTGGCACTCTCTGCATTGACGCAGTATGGTGGCAAGCAAGGTTTCTACTTTGCACAGTATGCTAACCCCAACCTCGGCTGGGAAAAGCAGATTCAGGCCAACTTCGGTTTCACCGCAGGCTTCTTCGGTAAGTTGACCCTCGATGTCAATGCTTACTACCGTAAGACGAAGGACATGCTCATGAGTGTACCTCTCCCCTATACGACGGGTATGGGCTCTCGCATGGAGAACATCGGTGAGATGAACAACCGTGGTGTGGAACTCGAGCTCAACTATGACATTGTTCGTACGCGTGACTTCTACTTGAACGTTCGCGCAACGTATGCATACAACAACAACGAGATCGATAAGCTCTTCTATGGTCGCACTGACTGGCCCGTGAAGGACGCTTTGATTAACTACCAGGTAGGCAAGGGCGTTAACTTCTATATGCCGATCTATGCCGGTGTTGATAAGGAAGACGGTGCACCGATGTGGTACAAGCAAGGCCATAAGGGTAAGCCCGGACACACCTTCAACCCCGAAACCATGACGAAGGACGAGTCACAGCTCAACGAACTCTACCAGGATACGGGCAAAAAGCAATTTGCTCCCCACAACGGTGGTTTCGGTGTGACGGCTTCTTGGAAGGGTTTGACCCTCGTCGCTGACTTTACCTACGTGTTGGGCAAATACATGGTCAACAACGACTACTTCTTTGCAACTTCTCGCGCAAATGCCTTGAGTGGTTACAACCAGAGCCGCGACCTGCTCACCGACATGTGGCAGAAGCCTGGCGACCTCGCTTCATTGCCTGGTTTCGCTTACGACAGCCAGTTCGACACGCACTTGTTGGAAAATGCTTCCTTCCTCCGTCTGAAGAACCTCTCACTCTCTTACGAGTTGCCTAAGATGTGGATGGAACGCACGAACTTCTTCAGCAACATCCGCCTCAACTTCACGACGCGTAACCTCTTTACGGTGACGAAGTACAAGGGTGCTGACCCCGAAGTCAACTCCAACATTGCACGTAACGGCTTCCCCGCTACGCGTGACTACGTATTTGGCGTTGAGTTTACGTTCTAAAAGACGTACAATCAGACCACGTGTCAAACAATCTCTTATTCAACATTCAGAAGAATACAGTTATATATGAACAAATATTTGATCAAATCTGCGCTTTGCGCCCTGCTTGCAGTACCTGTAATGACTTCCTGTGAGCTGGACCAGATGCCCGAAGATGCACTGGGCTTTGAGCAAAGTTGGAGCACCTTTGAGCGTGCCAAGAAGCAGTATGTAGGCCTGCAGGCTCGTCTGCGTTCCGTTTCAGGTGGTGCCTGTGCCTATGTTTCTGAAATTCAGGCCGACCTTTTCTCAGCTGCCAAGAATGCGGTTTCACTCAACCAAGTTTACAGCTGGAAGTTTACGACGGAACAGTTTGACGGCGACATCGTGTGGGGTAATAACTTCTTCATGGTGAAGCAAGCCAACGATTTCCTTAACCACATGCCGCAATATTGCTTGAAAGAGCCGAAGACTGCGAAGGAATTCCAGCAGAGTGCGCTTGCCAACCGTTATCTGAGTGCTGCACACTTTTCCATCGCGTACGCTTACACGAACATGATGGTGCGCTACTGCAAAGACTACGAACCCGCCACAGCAGCCAATGAGCTGGGTCTCCCCCTCGTTACGCCCGACATGACTGAGCATAGCAAGCCTTCAAGAGCTTCTCTCGAAGCAACTGTAGGTTTCATCCGCGAACATTTGCATAAAGCTGACTCACTGATGGGTGTCGCAGCCGATCTCGAAGCACAAGCGTTGGAAAACGCACAGTCGCCCGACGATGCGAAGTTTACCGTTAACATGAACGGTTCTACGACGGAAGTCGGACTTGACACTTACCGCGCACTCGAATGCCGTTTGGATCTCTACACGCACAAATACGAAGAGGCTATCCAGATTGCAGATGAGCTGACTCCTAACTACCAGCTTGCTTCCGATGCAAAGCAGTTGCAAGAGCTGTGGCTGTACGATACTTCGTCTGAAATCATCTTCCAGCCGCTTCAAACGCCCGATGAACGTGTCATCACGTATTCACCGATTTGGGTAAGCTACGATATCCGCGAAGACAAGGAAACAAAGAAGGCTTACATCCACGGTGCAAACCCCTACTACATTCCGACGCAAGGTCTCATCAACCTCTTCGAGTCTGGTGACCTCCGCGCCTCTATGTACTTCACCAACCCCTTCATGGGTGAGCAGCAACTGGCAATGACTTATGGTGACTTGACTGCTGCTGGTGTACAGTTCTGGAAGTTGCACAGCAACCAAAACTTGTACAAGGATCCCGAAAAGGAAGGTCCCTGGGGTTCACCTTATGTAATGGCTAAGGCTTTCCGTTCTGCCGAACTTTACCTCATTGCCGCTGAATCTTCATTGAAGAAGGCTTCACGCGACGAGGATGCGGCACGTGGCTACTTGAACGAACTTCGTGCGGCACGTGGTGCTTCTGAAATCCAGGCTGACTGCACGGGCGATGAGCTCGACCAGATGATGGAAGACGAATGGGCACGCGAGTTTGCAGGCGAAGGCTTCCGCCTCGACTGTCTCAAGCGTTGGCACAAGGGCTTCACGCGTATGAAAGCACAAAGTTTCCCCGTGAACATTCTCCGTCCGGATGCTCTCAACCTCAAGGTAGAAGCTAACGACAAGCGTTTCGTTTGGGAAATTCCTTCTCAGGACCTCCAAGCTAACTCTAACCTTGTTCCGAACTGGAAATAATTCCAATCAGTAACTTTCTGCCTCCTTCCCCTCCGCCATCTGCAAACGGGGAAGGGGCATTACAAACCACATAAACGAAAGCAAACGTATGAAACAGTTCTTCAAGACGTTCACCCTGTTGCTTTGCATCGCTGTAGGCTTCGCTTCCTGCAACGAAACTGAAGAAGCTGACACGAAGAACGTAACTTACCCTGAACACATACAATTGGGCACGTGGGAGTCAGAACATACGCTTCTGAGCAACAACTACGTGGCTGAATTGGCTATCAACCTGAAGGGTGACACGGTGTTGAACTTCACCAAGATTGATACCGCAACCAACGAACACATCTACATGACCAGTACGGAGTGCAGCTACGACTCAAAAACGGGTATGGTGACTGCCTTCTTCGAGAATTCTTTCCTCGAAGCTCCTACACGCGCTTATTTAGCCTTGCGCAAGGATAACGTAAACGCAACGGTACAGATGTTTGAGATGCAAGGTGACAACCTCTCACTCAAAGAGCGTTTTATTGCAAAGCGCATCAACAAGGTGATGCTCTACAAGTCAAGCTGGCAAACAACTGCAACTACTGAAGGAGCAGATCCCACGTCAATTATCCTCTTCAACTCTGAAACAATTGATGACAAGGATGTACGTGTAGACTTCACACTCGGTGAGGAATACTACATCGGTACGTACACTTGGGATGCCGCAACGGGCAAGGGTACGGTAGACTGCCAGAAGTGCGAAGCTGGTGCCGGCACCTTGGTAGGCAAGACCCTCCCCTTGAGCTTGAACGAAAAGAACCAGCTCGTTATGCAGGCTGGCGAACAGACGCTCGTATACGAACGTAGCAAGTAACACGACCTGCTGTTCCTGAAAGCGGAACACAGCATACATTTAGATAGCCGCGTAGCAACCCCGTTGCTGCGCGGCTTTCCTTTGTAAATAGCCACACACTTCGTAAACAATGCAAGGCTACGGAGCGTATTTATTCGTACCTTTGCGCCTATGAATGCAATTCAACGAAGAAGCTTGGACGAGCGGTTTAATACAGCAACCCATTTAGCTGGCATTGTATTTACCCTTGCCACGGCAGGAATTCTTCTCAAACTGGGCTACAGCAAGAACTGGCAGAATGCCTTCGGCACAACGTTCTTTACCTGCGGTATGCTCTTAATGTATGCCGCCAGCACCCTTTACCACTGGTGGATGCCGGGCCACACCAAGCGCGCGTTGCGCATTTTAGACCACATCAGCATCTACGTCATGATTGCGGCCTCGTATACCCCCATCTGCATTGGTGTCGTAGGCGGCACGTTGGGCTGGACAGTCTTCGGTATCTTGTGGGGAATCGTGGCAAGTGGAGCTGTCTACAAGATTACGGCCATCGACCGCTACCCACGCCTCTCACTCCTGCTCTATCTGGTCATGGGCTGGAGCTTCATCTTTGTGGCAGAGCCTGTGTGTACCCGACTCACGCCGGCTGCTCTTGCCTGCATAGGGGCTGAAGGCTTATTCTACACAGGAGGTACCTGGTTTTTTGCCCACGACAACCGTCCCTATTACCACGGCATCTGGCACATCTTCGTATTGCTCGGTTCCATGGCACACTGGACGGCCATTTTGCTGATTCTATTGGCTGGAAATTAAGAAGAACAGGAAGGACTTCACCTCCTGTCACAGCCACATCAACTTCTCAAAGTCACCAATCATCAACTGCTAATTATAATATTCCTATGAAACAACCCATTGCTACGGCTCAGGCTCCTGCAGCCATCGGTCCTTACAGCCAGGCTATCGAAGCAAACGGCACACTCTATGTATCTGGTCAACTTCCTATCAACCCCGCTACGGGCGAATTTGCCGAAGGTGGCATCAAGGAGTTGACGGCGCAATCACTCACGAACATGAGCCACATCCTCGAAGAGGCTGGCATGACACTTGCCAACGTAGTGAAGACAACCGTTTTCCTCGCTGACATGGCTGACTTCGCTGAAATGAACGAGGTCTACGCGCAATTCTTCACGGCTCCTTTCCCTGCACGCTCTGCTGTTGCGGTAAAGACGTTGCCGAAGGGTGCACGCGTAGAGATTGAGTGCATTGCAGTGAAATAAAAACGGCATCGAACGAATGAAGTACCAGAAAATCGGAGTCTACCTCTCGGCAAAGGACAACTTGCCCGAAAACTATGTCCGCGCGGCAGAAGAGGTGGGCGAATGGATTGGCAGCACCCACCGTACATTGGTCTATGGCGGCGCCCGTAAAGGCCTCATGGAGGTGTTGGCTCAAAGTGTCAAACGTCACGGCGGCCGCATCTATGGCATGGTGCCTGACATCTTGCAGGAACGCGGCTGGGTAAGCGACACCCTGGACGTAACCTTCCGTTGTGTAGACCTCACAGACCGCAAAGCGATGATGAACCGCGAAAGCGACGTATTGGTAGCCTTACCGGGAGGAATGGGGACACTCGATGAAGTGTTTACCGTCCTTGCCAATACGGGAATTGGCATCTGTCACCAACCGGTGGTATTCTACAACGTAGAAGGATGCTGGGACTCTCTGCTCAAAGCCCTCGATCAGCTCTTCGAACAAGGACTGATTAACGGACAACCGGCAGACTACTACGAGGTCGCAAACAATGTCGAAGAATTGAAGGCTTTGCTTGAAAAGTAAGTAGCCTTACTACCGATTTCAAATGATAAAGGCGAAGGGGCACCTTGCAAGGTGTTCCTTCGCCTTTGTGACAATTTATCAAGGCTGAGTGTACAAAAAGGAGAGAGAAACAAGAAGAACTTCAACGAAGGGCAAACACATACAAAAAAGGATGGAGTAAACCGACGAACCTCCAAAAAGTTTTTACTACTTTTGCGGTTGTCCTATATAGTTACGTGATATGAATGCTGAAATACGTGTCATAATCAGCGGAGGAGGTACTGGCGGACACATCTTCCCCGCCGTATCCATTGCCAACGAAATCCGCTCGAAATGCCCCGACGCACAAATCCTGTTTGTCGGTGCTGAAGGTCGTATGGAGATGCAGCGTGTACCTGCTGCGGGTTATGACATCAAGGGGCTTCCCATTGCAGGCTTTGACCGCAGGAACTTGCTGAAAAATATCCCCGTTCTCTTCAAAATTATGAAGAGCCGAATGTTAGCGAAGAAGATTATCCGCGAATTTCAACCGCAAGTGGTGGTGGGAGTAGGCGGATATGCTAGCGGACCTACCTTGAACATGGCTGCGGCCCTGGGTATTCCGACCTTGATTCAGGAACAAAATTCATATGCAGGCGTAACCAACAAACTTTTGGCGAAAAATGCACGAAAGATTTGTGTGGCCTATGACGGAATGGAACGTTTCTTCCCCGCAGAGAAGATTCTCTTCACAGGAAACCCCATCCGACAGAATCTCCGCGACGAAAGTATCACGAAGGAAGAGGCTGTCAAGGCTTTCGGACTGATGCCGGGCAAACGAACCATTCTCTTTATTGGCGGATCACTCGGTGCTCAAACGCTCAACGAAAGCATTTTGGGCAACTTGCCCTTGGTTAAGCAACAAAGCCGCATCCAGTTTATCTGGCAAACAGGTAAGTACTACAGCGAATACATCCAAAACGAACTGGCAAGACGAGGACAACCGAAAAATCTCGTCGTGCAGGACTTCATCAGCGATATGCGCATGGCTTATGCTGCAGCTGACTTGGTTATTTCGCGTGCGGGTGCCGGAAGTATCTCGGAGTTCTGCCTGCTGGGCAAACCGGTTATTTTGATTCCCTCTCCGAACGTAGCGGAAGACCACCAAACTAAAAATGCACTGGCTCTGGTCCAGAAAGAAGCGGCACTTTTCGTCAAAGACGCGGAAGCTCGACGCACATTACTCCCCCTTGCCATCAACACGGTAACCGATGTGGAGAAACTGGAGAGCCTCAGCCAACATATCCTGCAACTCGCCCGACCGAATGCAGCCTCTGACATTGCCGATGAGGTGATCCGATTGGCACAAGAATCCTAAAACGACTACAAAACAATGAAAGCTGTATATTTCGTCGGTGCCGGTGGCATCGGTATGAGTGCCCTTGAAAGATATTTCCTCGCACAGGGCTACGTAGTTGCTGGCTACGACCGAACACCTTGCCAACTCACGGAGGAACTTCGCGCTGAAGGAGCAGACATCCATTACGAAGATGACCCGGAACGCATTCCCACGGCTTGCCGCGACAAAGAAGAGACTTTAGTAGTCTATACTCCGGCAATCCCGGCCGACCATAAGGAAATGGCTTATTTCCGAGCCAATGGATTCCGCATTCAAAAACGTGCCGAAGTGCTTGGCACACTGACACGCTCCATGAAAGGTCTCTGTGTGGCTGGTACACACGGAAAGACAACGACCACTTCTATTACCGCCCACTTGCTTCACGAAAGTCATGTGGGCTGCAATGCTTTCTTGGGGGGCATCACAAAGAACTATGGTACAAACTACCTGCTTTCTGCTGAAAGTCCCTTTGTGGTCATTGAGGCAGACGAGTTTGACCGCTCTTTTCATCACTTGCGCCCCTACGCTACGGTCATCACGGCGACGGATGCAGACCATTTGGACATCTACGGAACGGAAGAGGCTTATCTCGACAGCTTCCGACACTATACTTCACTCATCCAACCAGGTGGTGCTCTCATTATCCACCGGGATTTGAAGATGAAGGAAGACTTGCAAAACGGAGTTACACGTTACGACTATTCCCGTACGGAGGGTGACTTCCATGCAGAAAATATTCGCATCGGCGGTGGACGCATTGTATTTGACTTTGTCTCTCCGCTGGGTAATATTACGGACGTAGAACTTGGTGTGCCGGTAAGTATCAACATCGACAACGGTATTGCAGCGATGGCGTTGGCTCAAATTGCGGGTGCAACGGGCGATGAAATCCGTAAGGCAATGAAAAGCTTCGCGGGTGTAGACCGTCGCTTTGACTTCGCACTGAAGAATGACCGCCACGTGTTGCTCTCGGACTATGCACACCACCCTGAGGAGATTAGACAAAGCATCCTCTCCATTCGGGAGGTATTTAACGATCGTCGCATTACGGGAGTATTTCAACCTCACCTCTATACACGTACTCGCGATTTCTATCAAGAGTTTGCCGACAGCCTTTCTTTGCTCGACGAGGTCATCTTGACTGAGATTTATCCAGCACGTGAACTTCCTATCGAAGGGGTCAGCAGTCAACTGATTTATGACCACTTGCGTGAAGGAATGGATAAGCAGCTCATTCAGAAAAATGAACTTCCCGAATTAGCAAAAACGAGGGACTTTGATGTGCTGATTATACTGGGTGCGGGCGATGTGGTTAACTTCATGCCTCAACTCCAGGAGACATTGGAGCTGAAAGAAGCGAACGCACAGGCTTAATTGTCGGACTGTTCACTCCTTGTATGCTCGACAAAGCTTCCCTACTCGACAAAGGCTTGTTCTACTTCTAATCAGTTGAAGTGTTTAGAGTCGAAAAGTTTAAACGGTAGCTGATGGCTACTTGGATAAGCTTGTCAACTCATCAACCCCCAACAGGCATTTTTAGGAAATGCCGAAAGTGCGATTCTCGCCAAGCAAATGAAAACGCTCTTCAAACTACTTCTGCTCTTTGGATTGGTGGCATACCTTTTCTTCGCTTTTACGAAGTTCTCCCATCATAGCGACACCAGTCCTTGTGAACATTTGAACCTCACCATTGCGGACAGTGCACACGCTGGCTTCATTACTTACGAGGAGGCTGAACGCATCCTTCGTCAAAACGGTGTCTACCCCATTGGTAAGCGAATGGACCAAATAAACAACATCAAAATCGAAAAGGCACTGAAGAAAAATGCCTTCATCGATTCGGTTGCTTGCTATAAATCCCCGAACGGAACAGTCAACATCTTGATTGTACAACGACTCCCGCTCATGCGCATCTTGGCGGATAACGGTGACTCGTATTATCTGGACCAAAAGGGGAACCAGATGAATCCGAAAGGTTACCATGCTGACATTGCGGTGGCTACAGGAAGCATTTCCCGAAAATTTGCTCGCCGCGAACTGGTCAAACTGGGACGTTTCTTGAAAGAGGATGATTTTTGGGACAAACAAATCGAACAAATTCATGTGCTCCCGAACGGACACTTGAAACTTATCCCGCGCGTAGGAGCGCACACGATATATTTAGGCACGACAGACAGCCTCTCGCTGAAGTTTCGCAACCTTTACACCTTCTACGAAAAGGTGTTGCCACAGGTTGGTTGGAACAAATACGAGGAAATATCTGTCGAGAACGTTTCGCAAATCGTTGGAACCAAAATAGAAGACTAATACGGGTCTCTTTGGTGGTGCTTGCAAAGGGCAGCATAAGACAAACTGCCGCAAATGCTGAAGAAAACGGACGAACGCTCTCTCACTAACGAATCAATAAAAAACAAGATAATGGCAACTGAAGACAACTTTATCGTAGCTATCGAACTGGGCTCGTCAAAAGTGACTGGCGTGGCTGGTTGCAAACAGCCCGACGGAGCCATCCAGATCCTTGCCTTCGCTCAGGAACCCTCTACAACCTTTATTCGCAAGGGACGCATTAACAACGTCAACAAAATGACGCAATGCATCCTGAACATGAAGGAGAAGATGGAGCAAAAGATGCAGAAAAGCATCAGCCGAGTGTACGTGGGCATTGGTGGCATGGGTATGCACACGGTGGCTAACACGGTCGTAAGACATTTCGACTCGAAAATTGAAATCACGCAGGACATGATTGATGCCTTGTGTGACGAAAACCGCAATACGAGCAACAATGATCGCGACATTCTGGAGTCTGTGCCCCAAGAATACCGATTGGGTACGCAACTGCAAATGGATCCGGTGGGCATCCTTTCTGACAATGTAGAAGGTCACTACTTAAACATTGTGGCTAACTCTACCGTTCGCGAGGAAATCAGAAACTGCTTCCGCGCAGCGGGTGTGACAATTGCGGACTTACCGATTACGGTACAGGCTCTGTCAGACGCCATGCTGACGGAACCGGAGAAACGTTCGGGATGTGTTTTTGTAGACATGGGTTCGGAAACGACTTCAGTTGCTATCTACAAGAACAATGTACTCAGACATTTGGCAGTCATTCCCCTTGGTGGAGCTAACATCAACCGCGACATCATGTCTCTCCAAATTGAGGACGAAGAAGCGGAGGAACTGAAGCTGAAATATGGTTCGGCCATTGCCCACACGGGTGACGAACAGCATAAGCCGATTACTTTACGCGACGGCAGACAAGTCAAATACGATGAGTTTAGTGGATTGGTAGAAGCACGTTTGGAAGAAATCATTCTGAACGTGAAGAACCAAATTGCCCTCTCAAAATTCGACAAGGGACAGCTCATCGGCGGCTTAATCATCACGGGCGGTGCTTCGAATATGAAGGATATCGACAAGGCTTTCATCCGCGACACGCAGATTGAGAAGATTCGCTTTGTTCGCAACATCCGCACCCCGCTCCGTCTCGGCGATTTCCCGCATTTCAACGAGAATGGAGATTGTAATGCAGCCATTGCTCTCATCGAAAAGGGTGAAATGAATTGTTGCGGCGGACCGATTGGTCAGCCCCAACTTTTTGACGAACATACAGAGCCCATTCCTACTCCTGAAGAAATTGAGGAGGAAAAGAAACGCGAAGAACAACGCATTGCTGAAGAAGTAGCGCGTATCACTCGCGAAAAGGAAGAAGAGGAAAGAAGACGACTCGAAGAAGAAGCTGCTAAGAAAAAGAAAGCTGGAATCAACCGCTTCAAAACGGGCTTCCAGAAGATTGGCAAATTCTTCTCTGGTCTCGTCAACGAGAATGATAACTAACACTCACGCCTAAGACACCACATTTATGTCAGAAGAAAATAACGATCTCCTTATCGATATGGGCATTCCTACCACTACGCCCTCCATCATCAAAGTTATCGGTGTAGGCGGAGGCGGTGGTAATGCCGTAAACCACATGTACCGTGAAGGTATTCACGATGTCAACTTTGTGGTATGTAATACAGACTCTAAAGCTTTGACGGACTCTCCCGTACCCGTGCGCCTGCAATTGGGTAAGGAAGGTCTCGGTGCGGGTAACCGTCCGGGACGTGCCCGCGAGGCTGCTGAGGAAAGTGTAGAACAAATCCATAACATGCTGAACGATGGTACGAAAATGGTATTCATCACAGCGGGTATGGGTGGCGGTACCGGTACGGGTGCTGCTCCTGTCATTGCACGCGAAGCTAAGTCTATGGGCATCCTCACGGTGGGCATTGTCACGATTCCTTTCCTCTTCGAAGGAAATAAGAAAATTGACCAGGCACTCGACGGTGTGGAGGAAATCTCGAAACACGTGGATGCCCTGTTGGTTATCAATAATGAACGCCTGCGCGAAATCTATCCCGAGCTGAACGTGCTTTCTGCCTTTGAAATGGCGGACAACACGCTGAGCATTGCTGCACGCTCGATTGCTGAAATCATCACGATGCACGGTATCATCAACTTGGACTTCCGTGATGTTTGCACGGTGTTGAAGGATGGCGGCGTGGCTATTATGTCTACTGGATTTGGCGAAGGAGAAAACCGCGTCAGCAAAGCGATTGAAGCAGCTCTGCACTCTCCGTTGCTCAACAACAATGACATCTTCAACTCGAAGAAGGTATTGCTTTCTATCTCGTTCTGTGCTGAGAAAGAAGGCGACACTTTGATGATGGAGGAGATGAACGAGGTGCACGACTTCATGTCGAAGTTCCACGACGATGTGGAGACCAAGTGGGGACTCTCAACCGATCCTTCCTTAGGCAAGAGTGTAAAGATTACAATTCTCGCTACGGGATTCGGTATCAACAATGTCCCGGGTATTAAGAATAAACTCGACGCTGAGGAGGAAAGCCGCCGTCAGCACGAAGTTGAGAAACAGGAAGAAAACGAAGAACGCCGCGAGGGATTCTACGGAGGAGACAAGAAAGGTACGCTCCGTAAACGCCCGAAGTTCTACCTTTTTGGACTGGACGACCTGGACAATGAGGAAATCATCTCGATGGTGGAACTGACTCCGACCTACAAACGCTCTAAAGAGGTACTCTCGGACATTAAGGCAAAGGCTTACGGAAACAGCATTGCTATTGAGCCCGAAAGTTCAAACTCCTCCAATACAGCAGCAGGATCTGTGATTTCCTTCTAAGCGTTTCTCCAGGGATACCCTCGGGAGTACGCCCTCTATGGGCTCCCTTAATCTTGACCACGAAGACGCGACGCTGAAAAGGTTCACCCTCCGTTTTTCACAAGTGCACCACTTAACGAAGAACAAGGAGGCGGAATCGGAGGCGTGCCTTCGTGGTCAATAATTTTCCACGTAACACACGCAAATCCTATGTCAGAAGACCTTATAGAATTGGCTAACGTGTCCAATCCGAGCTTGATTAAAATCATCGGAGTGGGCGGTGGCGGCGGCAATGCCGTAGGACAGATGTATCGCGACAACATCCCCGAAGTGCGCTACCTGGTAACTAACTCCGACAGCAAAGCGCTTCAAGATTCTCCCGTACCCGACCAGCTTCAGTTAGGCCCGGGTCTAGGAGCTGGCGGTGACCCGGTGAAGGGAGAGGAACTGGCAGAAGAATGTTTGGACAAAATCAAGGCCATCTTTGATGAAGACACGAAAATGGTCTTTATCACGGCTGGAATGGGAGGTGGTACAGGCACTGGAGCCTCACCGGTGATAGCTCGCGAGGCCCGCAAATTGGGCATTCTGACTGTAGGGATCGTGACTATCCCCTTTCTCTTCGAACGAGAGAAACAAATTGATAAAGCACTGGATGGGCTGGAACGACTGGGAAAGGAAGTGGACGCCATGTTGGTTATTAACAACCAACGACTCTGTGACATCTATCCCGACATGAGTGTGATCAACGCATTTAAACGCGCAGACGAAACACTCTCGACCGCCGTCAGTTCCATTACAGAAATTATCTCCATGCACGGCCGTATCAACTTGGACTTTGAAGATGTACGCACAGTTTTGACCAAGGGAGGAGTGGCAGTCATGTCAACAGGCTACGCGGAAGGCGAAAACCGTGTGACACGTGCTATCGAAGCAGCACTAAACTCCCCCCTGCTCAATAACAACGATGTCTACAACGCCAATCGCATCTTACTCTCCATCACTACAAGTGATGACCCGAGAAGTACGATGCGCACCAACGAAATTGACGAGATTACTGAATTTATGAACCGCTTTCCTGCGGACATTCATACCAAATGGGGCTTCTCTCTTGACCGCAGTTTGGGCGAAAAAATCAAAGTTACCATCTTGGCTTCAGGCTTCGGTCTTTACAGTAAAAAGAATAGTAGCCGCGCCGAGTTACGCGAACAAACACTGCGCAACATGGAAAACGAGAAGCGTAATGAATTACGCGGTCGTTATTACCAAACTCCCAACAAGGGGAAACGTCGTCGACACATCTTTCTGTTCTCTGGGGAAGACCTACTCAATCCCCAATTGTTAGCGAAGGTAGAAGAAATACCAACCTACCTGCGTACAGGAGAAATTCTACAAGATATTCGCACATTATCTACTCAAAACTAAATAAATACCATCGCTATGGAAATCTTTGAACAAGTTAGTAAGGACATCGTAGCTGCCATGAAGGCTAAAGACAAAGTGCGCTTGGAAGCACTGCGCAACGTAAAGAAGTTCTTTATCGAAGCAAAGACGGCTCCTGGAGCTAACGATACGCTTGACGATACAACTGCCATCAAAATTCTCGCTAAGTTGGCAAAGCAGGGTCGCGACACGGCCGCGCTCTACACGGAACAGGGTCGTCCGGAATTGGCTGAAGAAGAAGCGGCACAAGCTGCTATCATCGAAGAATACCTGCCTAAAGCACTCTCGGCTGAAGAGTTGGAAGCCGAAGTAAAGGCTATCATTGCAGAAGTAGGAGCCACTTCACCTAAAGACATGGGTAAAGTAATGGGAGTTGCTTCTAAAAAACTCGCTGGAAAGGCAGATGGCAAAGCAATCTCGACTTTAGTTAAGCAATTGCTGGCTTAAAACATAAAACGTACAACATCTGTACGACCAATCAGAATAAGACGGTCATAGGTAAAGAAGCCTCTTTCTACCTATGACCGTCTTATTTTTTCGTTTAACAAAAGATTCGTAATAAAACGGGAGTCTAAAAAGGAATCGAGCGGAGAATACAGGAAGAATAGAATAACAGAATAAAAGCAGATGAATATAGAGACAAACAAAAAGGAGGTACAGAGCAAATAAAACGAGAAAATCGTAGCAAATAGTGCATATATCCGAATCATTTGCGCAATTATTCAAAGAAATATCCGCCTATCCGACTTTTTTATAAAATCCGTTTGTTTACAAAATGATTGTTTAGTAAGTTTGCCGGCGTATAAAGTATGCTTTACACTTATCACCTCATTTTTTCATCAACCAATAACATACCCGCATGATTAAAAATTTACGCTACTTGGTAGTGTGGGCTTGTGCCCTCCTATCCTTACCTCTCATTGCACAATCTACCATTCAATTGGGATATTGTCCCAATGATTTATCGGCTGGTGTTGATACCGTCGTCCTCAACGATAAGTATAAACTTCGTGTTCGAGGAGCAGTACGTCTGCCCGCTGCACGTATGCAAGTACTCAAGGGAGCAAAGATTACCAAGCTCAGACTGGCTTCGATGGCGGGGATGAAAAATGTGTATCTATTCATTCGTCCTTCACTGGATAAGCCCGCTATCACCAAACTCCATAAGATTGACGAAACGACTTCTGGATGGAATGAAGTCACGCTCAACGAGCCATACACGGTGACAGGAGAAGAAATATTTCTTGCCTTCAATGCAGAACTTCCTGCAGGAATGGGGTTGCTTTTCAGCAAAGAAAAACACACCAATGCAGGCTACGTCAATGACGGACAACAATGGATCGATGTTTCCACATTGGGAATCGGTGCCCTCTATTTACAAGCTGAAATGGAAGTGAGTGCAGACATTCCGCAGTCTGACTTTGCCCTTGAAGCTGTAAACCTCAAGAAAAAGTTCACGCAAATCGGCGATACGCTCGAAACTGAACTTGTAATCAGCAACTACGGCATCAAGGCTGCTCCACTGCCCACCCTCTGTCACAAAATACAGGAAGGAGCGACGCTTCAATGGAATGTTGACACCATCGTCGGTCCAGGTAAAACCATCAAACTGAATAAACAGTTCCTAACCGACAACATGCACGAGGGCTACAATGAACTTCACCTGTGGCTGGATACGGATGATAAATTCAAGGATAATGACTCGATGCTTATTCAGGTGCCTTGCTACGAAAATGCTTACCCGCGCAAGACCCTCATTGAACATTTCACTACCCTCCCCTGTGTCAACTGCCCCAATGGATTGAAAGTATTGAGCAAACTGACTGAAGGCCGCGAAGACTATGTGTGGGTAGCACACCACGTAGGATTTAAGTCTGACGAACTGACGGTACAAGACTCTTACTACCTCGTTGACCCTATCGGTATAAGCGGTGCGCCCGCTGCATCCTTTGACCGCACGATTCTTTCATGCAGTGATTCACCCAGACAAGCAGGCATCAGTATTGGCTACACTGCAACAGATTTGGGCGTTAAAATCATCAAGCAGGGATTGGACGCTGCAGTAAGCACACCTGCTTTCTTATCTATCAACATTGATAACCTATATAACGAAAATACTCGCGAACTGACTACCACCGTTACGGGCGAACGCAACAAGTTGCTGTCCCTCTTCTACCCGGACAATCTCCTGACCGTAGAACTTGTCGAAGAAGGAGTAGAAACGAAAGGCATTCAGGTCGGAAGCAATGCAAAAGTACACGGCCACGTATTTCGCAAAGCATTGTCGCCAATCAAGGGCGATTCAATTCAATGGAGCGATGACCACTTCGAAGCAACCTATAAAATCACCATTCCCGATACATGGAATACTGACAAACTTCGCATCGTGGCGTTTGCACACCGTTCACTCGACAATGCCAAGACTGACATACAGGTACTCAATGCCAATGAAAGTTGGGTAACCCCTGCTGGTGCTTCGGGTATTGAAGATGCAAGCCTTGCTGACGGTAGCATTACAAGCCGCGAATACTACAACCTGCAGGGACAGCGCATCGCGCAGCCAGCTAAGGGCATTTATCTCGAAAAGGTTATCACCACTAATGGAACCCGCACATACAAGCGTGTAAAATAAACACACAGAAGCAAGGACGCTATTACGCCATGCGTCCTTGCATCAAAGACTCAAAGAAAATTCAAACTACGTATCTATAAAACACATCGATTTATGAAAAAGACTTTACTCACACTCGCCTGTGCTGCCATGATAGGCGGTACGGCCAACGCTCAAGTTTGTGAAAGTTATACAGGAAACCACTTTCACAAGGTGTCAGACAACGGTCTTTGGCTCGTTGAAGACGAAGGTATAATTGTTACCTACAACCGGGAAACTAAAAAAAAGACCGTGATACAAGGTGACGTCACAGAACTGACAGTCGGTATGGGCAACAGCGTACTCAACGACGGCACGGTATGTATAGCCAATGGCAGCAAAGGTCCTGCATTGCTTAAAGACAGTGTAATTACACCTCTTGATCCAGGTCGGCAACTGGCTCCTGGCGAAACTCTTTCCATGAGCATTGCCCATGGAGCCACCAATGACGGAAAGCGCATTGTCGGCCTGCTCAATGCACCCAAAAGCAAAGATCAAGGACAGCATATCACGGCACTGCCTGTCATGTGGGAAAAAGACAATAACGGAGAATATAAGGCACACCATCTTCCCTATCCTGAAAAAGACTTTACGGGACGCACCCCTCAATCCATTACGGCTATCGACATTGCCGATGACGGAAAGACCATCGCTGGACAGATACAAGACTACAGTGGTCTTCGCGCAACTCCGATTGTATGGAAAGAAGACGCTGAAGGTCAATGGAGCTATTCCTTACCAGGGGCAAGCCTCATCTACGATGCTGATGCCATGAGCAAGCTTCCGGCTCCCCCAGTAGCACCCCAGAAGCCTGTCGTTGAGGAGTATATGAGCCAGGAAGACTACGCTGCTTATGAAAAGGCGATGGCAAAGTACAAGGAACTCTATGCACTGGCTCAACTGGGAGAAATCCCTTGGAGTGATGTACCTGAATACCCCCAGAAGAGTCTTTACATATCAGATAAAGTCAAGGCTGACGCTTACGCAGATGCGCTGATGGAGTACAAAAAGAAAAACGAGCAATACTGGATAGACTTCGCGGCATTCAATGAAATGCTGCAAGGTGCGTTGACAGGAAATGCCTATATACTCAACAATGTATGTCTCTCCCGCAACGGCAAATATCTGGTAACTTCGCTACAAAAAAGTGCGTCTGACCCCGAAGACTTTGGGACTCAAGAAGTAACGACATCCCCCTGCCGCTTCTATCTTGCAGAGGAAAATGACAGTATTGAGCTTCTTTCCGACCTCGGCAATCACCTTGCTTCATGTGTAGCCAACAACGGTCTCCTCATTGCTGTATCACCTGCAGTGGAGTACACTCGCAGTGCCTATGTAGCTCTTCCCGGCAAACCAGTCCAAACCTTTGTTGACTACATGGCCGCAGAAAAGCAGGACAGTGTTGTCAAGTTCCTCAAGGACAACTACACGTACACGTTCAACGTAGAAGTGGGTGTAGACAGCATGGGAGCTCCTATTTATCAGGAAGTGCAAGACAGCACCATCACGGGATCTATGACCATCAACGGGGAAGGCAACCGCATGATTTCCTTTATCTATGATACCATGAGCAATCCTGAAGATCCCAAGTGGGTTTCCTTCTATATTGACTTGACGAAGAATGCTGGTCCCTCAGCTATCGAAAATGTAGTCAATAAGGAAAACGCCGGCGAAGTGCTCCGTCGCGAATACTACAACCTCCAGGGTCAACGCATTGCTCAACCCACGAAAGGCATTTACTTAGAAAAGGTGATCGGTACAAACGGTACACACACTTACAAACGCATTAAATAAAGGCTATACGGACAAGGACGAAGCCAAAAATCAAAACAAGACGAAGCTGATTCGTCCTTGTCCGCTTCTCAAGCTAATCAATTAATAACTCTATAGACATCGCTAATTATGAAGAAGACATTACTCACACTCGCATGTGCCGCTGCAATGGGTGGTACAATGAACGCACAGGTTTGTGAACGTTATGAGATGAGCAACTTTCACAAGATGTCAGAGAACGGAAACTGGCTGGTAGAAAACAATAATGGTACGTTACGCATATACAATCGTATCACCAAAGCGGAAGTTTACCTGGAGTCACTTGCCAACGAATATGCAGTGGGCCTTGGCAACAGTGTGCTCAACGATGGTACAATCTGTATTTCATACGGAACGAAGGGAGTGGCGTTACTCAAAGACACCATCGTGACCAATCTCGAAGTTGGCCGTCCCACTACGCCCGACGAAGTGTTTACCATGAGTATTGCCAATGGTGCAACCAGCGACGGAAAGCGTATTGTCGGCGTTCTCGAAGCTCCCGATGCCAATGTAGAGAGTGACGAGATAATGGCCTCACCCGTTCTGTGGGAAAAGAACGATAAGGGGGAATACAAAATCAAGACTCTCCCCCACCCGGATAAGGACTTTACCGGTCGGGTTCCACAGTACATTACGGCTGTAGACATTGCTGACGACGGTAAGACCATTGCGGGCCAGATTCAAGACGCATCGGGCTTCTACACGACCCCCATTATATGGAAGGAAAATGCTGAAGGCAAATGGACATACACCACGCCTGGCACCGAATTGATTTACGATGCCAGCAAACTTTCCCAACTTCCCAAGCTTCCTGCTGAACCCAAGGAACCGATTGCTGAACACTACATGAGTAAAGCTGACTCGGTGGCCTTCGTGAAGGCACTTGAGGACTACAATGAGAAATATGCGTTGGCTCAATTGGGTGAAATTCCTTGGTCTGAAGTGCCTGAACGTCCCGAAAAAAGCAACTTCATCTCTGATAAGTCAAAAGCAGATGCCTATGCAGATGCTTTGATGGAATTCTACGAAAAGGACGAACAGTATTGGAAAGAATTTGAAATCTTTGACGGTATTCTCCAGTCCATTACTACGGGCAGCGTCTATATGTTCAACAACGTTGGTCTCTCTCGCAATGGTAAATACATGTTCACGTCGATTCAGAAGAATGAGTTACAAGACCCCGAAAATCCTTGGAGCTCGAAGATTGTCACTACGCCTTACCGCTTCACGCTGACCGACGAGAAGGATAGCTATGAATCCATCGCCGGACTGAAGGATCACCTGGGTGTCAGCGTAGCCAACAATGGTCTGCTTGTTGCTTTAGCTCCTCCCTTGGCCTACACACGCACGGCCTACATGTCCTTGCCGGGCAAGCCTGCTCAGACTTTCGTAGATTATATGGCCAGTGAAAAGCAGGACAGCGTAGTCAAGTTCTTGAAGGATAACTTCTCTTACACGGTCAATGTGGAAGTAGGTGTCGACAGCATGGGTGCTCCCATTTACGAACAGGTGAATGACAGTACAATCACGGGTACATTGGCAGTCAATGGTGAAGGCAACCGCTTCGTTTCGTTCATCTACGACCAAATGACCAACCCTGAAAGTGCCAACTATGTGACCTATTTCATTGACTTGACGAAGAATGCTGGTCCCTCAGCTATCGAAAATGTAGTCAATAAGGAAAACGCCGGCGAAGTGCTCCGTCGCGAATACTACAACCTCCAGGGTCAGCGCATTGCTCAACCGACCAAGGGCATTTACCTCGAAAAGGTAATTACGACCAACGGAGTTTACACTAAGAAGGTTTTGAAGTAATCCTTTCATCGCCTTCTCTCAAAAAAGTCCCCGCCTCTGCTTGTGAGGTGGGGACTTTTAGGTTTAGACAAGGGGACTGCACACTGGCTGCAAGGTTTTCGTCAAAAAAAATAGGGCTTATACATGCCTGTACAAGCCGCTCTTCATTTATAATGAAGCTATACTACTTGGGGCAAGAAGGTTTGAAAGCAAAAATCCGCTTGCCCTAAGCGTGGCAAGAAGGTTTGAAAGCAAAAATCTACTTGTACAAGGCTGTACAAGCAGATTAAAAAGCGAAAAACTGCTTGCCCTAAGCGTGGCAAGAAGGTTTGAAGGCAAAAAGCTACTTGTACAAGGCTGTACAAGCAGATTAAAAAGCAAAAAGCTACTTGCCCTAAGCGGGGCAAGCGGATTAAAAAGCGAAAAACTACCTGCCCTAAGCGTGGCAAGCAGTTTAGAAAGCAAAAAGCTACTTGTACAAGGCTGTACAAGCAGATTAAAAAGCGAAAAACTACCTGCCCTAAGCGGGGCAAGCAGTTTAGAAAGCAAAAAGCTACCTGTACAAGGCTGTACAAGCAGATTAAAAAGCGAAAACCTACCTGCCCTAAGCGGGGCAAGCAGTTTAGAAAGCGAAAAGCTACTTGCACAAGACTGTACAAGCGGATTAAAAAGTGAGAAGCTGCTTGTACAAAGCGGGGCAAGCCCTCTCTTCCCTATCGAACTGTCTGCCAGTGCAGGAAACCAACACAGCATCCCTGCGAAAACAGGCTGCCCTTTCCCTGCACTGCGACGACACAAGGGGAGCATTCGGGAATGACAGAAAAGGAACCTACCATTCTTCCCTTTCAACCACAGCACCATCCTCTACATGCCAAATCTTTCGACCTGGAACCTGGGGGAAAACATGCTCGTCGTGACTGACTACAAGGATAGCACCTACAGAACGGTAACGCTGAAGCAAAGTATAGAGTTCCATACGCGACGCTTCATCGAGATGCGTCTCGGGCTCGTCAAGCAGCAACAAGTCGGGGCGCGAAACGAAAGCACGAGCCAGGAGCGTACGCTGCCATTGCCCGCCACTGAGGTCAGAAATAGGGCGTTTGGCTAAATCCTCCAAATGAAACAGGGAGAGTGCTTCGTCAGCCTGTGCGTTATCGGTCGCGGTATAACGCTGCCACCATTTCATCCGACAGGATAATCCTGACCGAACGATATCCCGTACTGTCGTAGGAAATTGGCGGTCGATGGGACGGTATTGAGGCAAATAGCCCATAATCACTCCGTCGCACCGCACAATCTGTCCACGGGTTGGCGACAGAAGTCCCGCAACGAGGCGCAACAAGGTGGTCTTGCCACCCCCATTCGGACCGGTCAGTACAATGAAATCGTCCCGACGAATGGTCTGCGTAATGTGGCAAAGCACATGCCGTGCCCCATAACTCAGACACACATCCTCGATTTGCAAAAGTGGTGCAGTGTTCATCGGCTCAATTCTTTAGCTATGAAACGCAACTGTTCAGGAACTTCGTAAGCCAACGGGTTGATTACCGTAGGCTGCGTGTGTAAAGCCTCAGCCAAGCGTTTGGCCGCTTCGCCTTTATGCTCTGCCGAAATGAATACATGACTTACCTGTTTGGCTTTACAACGGTTGATCAAGAGTTGGAGTCCTGCCACTGACGGTTCCTTGCCGTTGCTCTCAATGGCGAGTTGTTCCAAACCATAATCTCGGGCAAAATAACCAAGGGCGGGATGATAAATGAGAAATGCGCGTTGGGGAAGTTTGAGCGTGGCCTGACGAAGGTCGTAGTCGAGACTGTCCATCTGCTGCTGGAATCGCTCCAAACGCTGGCGATAAGCCGACGCATGCAGACTATCTAACCTTTGCATCACGCGGCATACTTCCTCGGCCATCAACTTCAAGTTGGCTGGCGACATCCAAACATGCGGGTCAATGCTGCTACCGCCCTCATGAACATGATGGAGGTCGACGAGTGGCTTGACCGCACGTCCTAATGTGACGAAGGGTAACTGGGGTGTGTTCTTAACCAACTGGGGAAGCTTGGTCTGTTCAAAGCCTAATGTACCCACTCGAAACAAAGCCTGGCTGCCATTCAGCTCCATCATTTGGCGCGGAGTGGGCTCGTAAGTTTCGGGACTTGCTCCCTGCGGCATGAGTGTCTGTACGCGGTAATAATCGCCGACTATCTGTTCGACGACAAAACGTACGGGCTCGATGGTCGCCGTCACCAACGGACGCTCATCGCTTGGAGCTGACTGACATGCGGGCAATAATCCCGTTGTCAAGAACAAAGAGAGTAATAAGGAAAGTAGTGTATTTGTCTTTAGCATAGTAATTGTGTGTGTTAGATGGGGAATTAGGAACTTGCTACGAAGTAAGCTTGCAACAACACCCAGTAGCGGATGAGTTTACCTAAAGTAATGGTCAGAAGCGAATAGGCAAAGTTGACGCGTAAGAAGCCCATGGCAACCGTAATAATTTCGCCCAACACGGGAAGCCAAGCCAAGAGTCCCGCCCAAGCGCCATAACGTTGTACCCACCGTTTGCCACGCTCCAACTTTTCGGGCGACAACTTGGCAAAACGGGTAATCCATTCTTCCTTACCTAATGCTCCTACGCCGAAGTTCAACAAACTTCCCAGCGTATTGCCTAAAGTTCCCCAAAGGAGTAAAGCATAAGGACTGGAACCAACTGCTAACAGTCCCAACATCACGACTTCTGAACTAAAAGGTAAAATGCTTCCTGAAAGGAAAGCGGCAATGCCCATTCCGACATCGCCATAATCGATCAACAACTGTATGATTTCATCCATAAAATCAAGACTTCTCTTAATGTATCGGGGCTAAATGGGTAACTAGAATGCGGCGCAATAATTCCACAGGCCTAATGCCAACAGCAGAAACAACGAAAGGTTGAACCAGGCATTGAAAGCACGACCTTTGGCCAAAGCATAATAATGCGCTAAGAGGAAGGAGGAATTGAGCAAAAAGATGCCGCCCAGCTCTGCCATGTAACGGAAGAAGAACAGCAACCCTGCCGCCAACAGCACCTCCTGGATGGCGATGGTGTAGAACAACATACGGGTACGTATCTTGTCATTGTAAGCCGTATAGAAAAAATGAGCGAAGGCTATAATCGTCAACACCAGCAGTACGCCAAAGAAGCAAACGGCTGAAAGGGGAAGCTGGGAGAGGTCTATCCATTCGGGACGAAACATTTCGACTGGAACTGCCAGTGTTTCTCGCAAACGATGATTGAATATCAAGTAAGCGGCATACAACCAATAAGGGGTTAATAACCCGAGGAAACTGGCCATCAGGCTGCGCCAAGTGAAACTGCGCAACTGGAAGATCATGCTAAACCAAAAGCCGAAGGCCAATACACCAAAATAAGGGAACACCAAACTGCCGATACCCAACAAGAGAAAGGCATGATAGATATAGCCTTCGGGCCGATTGCGCTGATAGGAAGCGAAGAGCATGAAATAACTAAGTACCAGCAACAAGGGCAAGAATGAGGCCAACGACCCGCTATGCAGGAATGGAGTAAAGGACAAAAGGAAGAGATAGGTCACACTAATCATCCGCGAACGGACCCGCAACAAACTGTTCCGGTTGTTCAGTTCCATCAGCAGATAGGTCGTCAATCCGGCGACACCAAGGCCTGCCCACAAGTCCCAACGATGCGGACCGGGAAGAAGCCAAAGAAAAAGGGTGACAACAGCCATCACAGGCAAGGACATGCTGCCACTGACTACGAGTTTACGAAAGGAAGAGGTGTGCAAGGGTTCTTTTTTACGATTGAAAAGGGACTACATGAAGATTTCACTGAAAACCATCGTTGTTTTCTGAAAAAGGAAGAGCGGAACTGTTCAACTTGCTCCCGATAGGAACAGGAGTGACTGAACAGTTCCGCTATAGGATGGTATTCACAATACACGGACGATTCCATCAAGTCCGAAGCTCCCAAGCAGCTTGGTTACGGAGACTTGAGGAAGAACCGCACTCGTAAGTAAGAAGTCGTCTGAACTTTTATGAAATTCAAGATTTGCCTTAATTCTTGAGGCGTTTTTGGGCTTTGAAGAAGTCGTGTAGCGAGCTACACGACTGATGAAAGGTCAAAAAACGGCCAAAAAGAAAGGTGAAGATTGAATTTAGAAGAGATAAATCTCCAAATCAAATCTTCGTCAGAAAAGTTTAGACGACTTCTAAGTTTACAAATCCTGTCCGATATCAGAACGGAAGTATTTCTTCTCAAATTGGATTTGGCGGGCACCTTCCATCGACTTCTGCAAAGCCTCTGCCTTGTCCTTGCCGTAAGAGCTTACGGCAATCACACGACCACCCGAAGTAACGAGTTGACCGTCCTTTAAGGCTGTACCGGCGTGGAAGACTACACTACCCGGCACTTCGGCACCGGTGATGGGGAAGCCCTTCTCGTAGGCTTGAGGATAACCGCCCGATACACACATGACGCAAACTGCTGCACGCTCGTCAAACTCAACGACGCGCTGATCCAAATTGCCTGCTGCAACCCCTTCGAAGAGATCTACCAAATCGCTCTTCAAACGCAACATCACCGTTTCGGTTTCAGGATCACCCATGCGGCAATTGTATTCAATCACCTTGGGCTGACCATCGCAATCAATCAAGCCAAAGAAGATGAAGCCCTTGTAGTCAATGCCTTCTGCGGCCAGGCCGTCTACGGTCGGACGAATGATTTCATCCTCAACCTTCTGCATCCATTCCTTCGTAGCAAACGGAACGGGCGAAACCGAACCCATACCGCCTGTATTCAACCCCGTATCGCCTTCGCCGATACGCTTATAGTCTTTGGCCTCGGGCAGAATGCGATAGTGTTTGCCGTCAGTCAGCACAAAGACTGAGCACTCAATACCAGAAAGGAATTCTTCGATGACTACACGACTGGAAGCATTGCCAAACATACCTCCCAACATTTCGCGCAATTCCTTCTGCGCCTCCTCCAAAGTCGGAAGAATCAACACACCCTTACCGGCGCAAAGCCCATCGGCCTTCAATACATAGGGAGCCTGGAGGGTTTCAAGGAAACGGCAACCTTCCTCAACCTGAGTTCCGTCAAAAGTTGCATAAGCCGCAGTGGGAATGCCGTGACGCTTCATAAAACCCTTGGCAAAATCCTTCGAACCTTCCAACACAGCACCGGCTTTAGAAGGACCGATTACGGGAATTTGCTTCACACGGTCATCCTGCTTGAAGAAGTCGTAAATACCTTTTACCAATGGATCTTCAGGACCTACTACGACCATGTCAACCGATTCCTTGACAACAAATTGAGCGATACCTTCGAAATCATCAGCCTTCAAGGCCACATTCGTACCGACAGAAGCCGTACCCGCATTACCGGGAGCAATAAAAAGTTGATCAATACGCGGACTCTGCGCGATTTTCCAAGCCAGGGCGTGCTCACGGCCGCCGCTGCCCAAAAGTAAGAGTTTCATAAGCTTGAATTAGGAATTATGTTTGGTATGCAAAAGTAAAACAATCAATGCATCAGACAAAGCCGTACCTTTCGATTTTCCCTCATCTATCAGCACTTTAGCCACACGAATCTTTCGTCTTAAGTGTCAAACGAATCGAAGCACATGCGTTAGGAAAAATGTACCTTTGCCTTCCATTCCACTTACAAACACGATATGACTATGCGATTTCACTCTAAAAACTCCGCATTCATCGCGCTTCTTAGCCTTTTTACGCTCCTGCCTTTCAATTTATCAGGACAAAGCGCGGACTTTCAAGTTGTTCCGTTGCCCAAAGTACTCACACCGACTTCGGGCGGTAACTTCCAACTGGACAAAAACACACTGATTTCTTATTCCAAAGAGGATAAGGCGACCCGACGAAACGCAGAATACTTGGCTCAATACATCGAGAAGCTCACGGGAATGAAGCTCACCGTGACCAATCTGCCGGCTCAAAAAAACTGCATTCGCCTCACTACGTCTTACCATCACACCCATCCCGAAGCTTACCGCATCCGCTCCAACAGCGAAATCATTTGGTTAGACGGAGCTTCTCCCGCCGGACTCTTCTATGCCGTACAGACTTTCCGCAAAGCACTTCCTGTAGGCATTACCCAATCGATGACCATTCCCTCGGTTGAAATCAAGGATTATCCCCGTTTCAGCTACCGTGGAGCCCATTTAGACGTGGCGCGCCATTTCATATCTACCGATTCCATCTACCGTTTCATCGATATGCTGGCGCTCCACCACATCAACCGCTTCCACTGGCATCTGACTGACGACCAGGGTTGGCGCATTGAAATCAAGAAGTATCCTCGATTAACTTCCATCGGTTCGAAGCGTCCGCAAACGGTGATTGGGGGCAATACTGACCGCTATGACGGCATCCCACACGAAGGTTTCTATACACAAAAGGAAATCAAAGCCATTATTAAGTACGCCGCCGACCGTTTCATCACCATCATTCCCGAAATCGACCTGCCCGGTCACATGCAGGCTGCCTTAGCGGCCTATCCGGATTTAGGTTGTACGGGCGGTCCCTATGAGGTATGGCAACGGTGGGGTGTTTCAGACCACGTGCTTTGTGCAGGCAAGGAGGAAACATTCGAATTCATCGGTAATGTGCTCGATGAAATCGTAAAAATATTCCCTTCCGAATACATTCATATCGGAGGCGATGAATGCCCGAAAACACAATGGAAACAATGTTCGAAGTGCCAACAACGCATTCGGCAGGAACATTTGGAAGCCGACGGCAAGCACAGTGCCGAAGAACGGCTGCAAAGCTACGTGATCCGTCGTGCGGAACAACACCTTAACCGTTTGGGACGTAAAATCATCGGATGGGACGAAACGCTCGAAGGTGGTTTGGCTCCTAATGCCACCGTCATGTCCTGGCGAGGAGAAGCGGGGGGCATCGAGGCGGCTCGACAGAAGCATCCCGTCATCATGACGCCCAACACCTATCTTTACTTCGACTATTACCAAGGCGACGATCCCCAACACCAAGTGGATGGCGTAGGCGGCTATTTGCCGATTGAAAGGGTATACAGCTACGAACCGATGCCTCGCAATCTTTCTCCGGAGGAACAAAAATACATCGTAGGCGTTCAAGCCAACTGTTGGACGGAATACATGAAGAACTTCCGTCGGGTAGAATACATGGAACTTCCCCGTATGGCCGCCTTGAGTGAAATTCAATGGTGTGCACCCGAACAGAAAGACTACACGGCTTTCATGAAACGACTGCCGCATCTGCTCGATCACTACCGACTCGAAGATTACCAGTATGCCAAGGTCATTCACAATGTCAAACTTCAGCTGACGACTGACACCATCCGACGAGCCGTCATGGCGCAACTCAGCACGTTTGACCAGGCTGAAATTCATTATACCACCGATGGCTCCGAACCGACTCTTGCCTCACCACGCTACACGGAACCGCTCGCACTGACGCAGGCTTGCCAGCTTCGTGCGGCCGCCTTCCGACAGGGAGAAAAGAGCAATGAAGTCAGCAAAAACATCCGTTTTAATCGCAGTACAGCCTGTCCCATCCGTCTATTGACCGCTCCTCACGGCAGTTACGCCTTTACCGGAGCACAATTACTCACAGACGGACTCGTTGGTGAAGACACCAATTTTCACAGTGGCAGCTGGATGGGCTTTGTCGGTAATAACTTGGAGGCGGTGATTGATTTAGGAAAGGCTGTGTCTATCTCTTCGTTGAAACTGAACACCTGCGTTGAAAAGGGAGCTTGGATCTTTGATGCCCGCGCCATCGAGATTTGGGGTTCCACCGATGGCACCAACTTCCAGCCACTCGGTAAAAAGGATATCCCGGCAATGAAGGAATCCGACCGCAATGCCATCTACTCACACGCGCTGACCTTTACCCCACAAACGGTGCGCTATGCTAAAGTCATCGTCAAGTCCGAACCTTCCATTCCCGAATGGCACGGTGGAAAGGGACGTCCTGGCTTTGTTTTTGTCGATGAAATCGAAATAAACTAACACCCACTTGAGGTGATGCTTTCACTGCCACCGAGACACAAAAGCATCACCTCTCTTTTGGCAAACGGTTCTGTTTTCCACCATTCATTCCGCCCTTTGCATATCATTAAAATACAGGGCAGTCCACCCTATGCAAATTATTATGGTTACTTTTGCGGCTCTTAAAGTGCTCATTAGTAAGGAGAAAGCGAGTTTCTCTTACGTCTGGCAAATACAACAGGAAGAACGCTTTCTCTCCCGTTGACCATTCCATCGCATTTAAGAAATCAATCATACAAACCAATCAAACAGCGTTAATCTCTTATGAAACAGTACAGTTTGGTAAACAACCTGCTCGGTTGGATTACCTTTGCCATTGCTGCTTTCACCTATTGCTCAACGGTGGAGCCTACGGCAAGCTTTTGGGATTGCCCTGAGTTCATTACCACAGCTTACAAGCTGGAAGTAGGCCACCCGCCCGGTGCGCCTTTCTTTATGCTCACGGGTAACTTCTTCACACAGTTCACGGACGACCCTACCAAGGTGGCCTTTTGTGTCAACATCATGTCCGCCCTGCTCTCCGCGCTCTGTATCCTCTTCCTTTTCTGGAGCATTACCCACTTAGCACGTAAACTCCTTACCGAAGATGGTGTCGTAACCTCGTGGGCACAGACCATCGTGATTATGGGATGTGGCTTGACCGGTGCTTTGGCCTATACCTGGAGCGACACGTTCTGGTATTCTGCCGTTGAAGGCGAGGTTTATGCCTATTCATCGATGTTTACGGCCTTGGTATTCTGGCTCATTCTGAAATGGGAAGACCATGCTGATGAACCGCACTCCGACCGTTGGTTGGTTCTTATCTTCTATCTTACCGGCCTTTCCATCGGTGTTCACCTGCTCAACTTGCTTTGTCTCCCCGCCATCGCGCTCGTTTACTACTACAAGCGCAAGCCCGATGCCAACCTCAAAGGCTCAGTGGTGGCACTGATTATCTCCATGTTGCTCGTAGCAGCCGTACTCTACGGTATCGTACCGGGTATCGTGAAGGTAGGCGGATGGTTCGAATGGTTCTTTGTCAACACGCTCGGTCTGCCCTTTAACACGGGTATGATTGTGTACATCCTCCTGCTGATTGCCATCGTCTTGACAGCCATTTGGAGCACCACGACCAAGAACCGCATGCGCACCAACGTACTTTATTGCTTGAGTGTCGCTTTGCTGGGTATCCCCTTCATGGGACATGGATTTACCGCAATGGCACTGGGTGCCGTGGTACTTATCGCCCTCATCGTCGCTCTGCAGTGGAAAGACGCCGAAGGCAACTACATTCTCCGTAAACGTTTCCTCAACACCTCCTTGCTCTGCATGTTGATGGTGATGATTGGTTACTCCTCGTATGCAGTCATCGTGATTCGTTCGACGCAAAACACGCCAATGGATCAAAACTCTCCCGAGGATATCTTTACGCTCGGTTCCTACATGAGCCGCGAGCAGTATGGTTCCTACCCCTTGTTCAAGGGTGAAGCCTTCTGTTCACAGGATCAGGCTGCGATGACCCGCTCACTCGACTACGAACGTCGCATGCGCACCCAGCGCAAGGAGAAGGCTTCTGCCGATGAACCCGATCAATACGAGGAAATCCAAGAAACCGTGGGTGTGAAGTACCCTGGCGGACTGACTATGCTCTTCCCGCGTATGTGGAGTGCCAAGCACACAAGACAATACGAACAGTGGATGGGTGAAATCCCGATGAAACAGGTCGTTTTCTCCACGCGCGATGGTTATGAAGTGCCTGGACAGATGCCTACACAGGCTGCCAACCTCCGCTTCTTCCTCTCCTACCAGGTCAACTTCATGTACTGGCGCTACTTCATGTGGAACTTCGCCGGTCGTCAGAACGACATCCAAGGTATGGGTGAATTGGAGCACGGCAACTGGATTACTGGTTTCCCCTTCATCGACAATGCACTCTACGGCGACCAAAGCAAGTTGCCCGATGTACTCAAGGAGAACAAGGGTCACAACGTATTCTACTGTCTGCCCCTCCTGCTCGGTCTGTTAGGTCTCTTCTGGCAAGCTTACCGAGGCGAAAAGGGCGTACGCCAGTTCTGGGTTGTCTTCTTCCTCTTCTTCATGACGGGTTTGGCCATTGTGCTTTACCTCAACCAGACTCCCAGCCAGCCGCGTGAACGTGACTACGCTTATGCCGGTTCGTTCTATGCGTTTGCCATTTGGATTGGCTTGGGTGTAGCCGCTTTGGCTAAGGGATTGGAAAAGGTATTCAAGAACAACCGCACCGTTCCTGCCGTCGTGGCTTCAGCCTTGGGACTGATTGTTCCCTTGCAAATGGTTAGCCAGACCTGGGACGATCACGATCGTTCAGACCGTTTCGCCTGCCGCGACTTCGGCCAGAACTATCTGAATACGCTTCCCGAAAAGGGCAATCCCATCATCTTCACCAACGGTGACAACGACACCTTCCCCCTCTGGTACAATCAGGAAGTGGAAGGCAACCGCACCGATGCCCGTGTCTGCAACCTCTCTTACCTGCAGACTGACTGGTACACGGACCAAATGCGCCGTCCGGCCTACGATTCGCCTGCTCTGCCGATTACGTGGGAACGTCTCTACTACGTCGACAACGGCAAGCATACGTTCTACCCCATCCGCCCCGAGGGCAAGGCACAGCTCGACGAAATCAAACGTCAGAACCCCGACATCGATCCTTACGAAGTGTCCTATATCATGGACCACTACGCCAAGAAGATTGAAGGTGGTTACATCCCGACCGACTCGATGGTAGTCAACGTAGACAAGGAAGCCGTTAAGGCCAGCGGCATGTTGTTGCCCTTCGGTCCCGACTCCATCCCCGACAAGATGGTCATCTCGCTCAAGAATGCCCTCCAACAGCAGGGCGGCGTTTACCGCAGCGACTTGATGATTTACGAGATGTTGGCCCATGCGGACTGGAAACGTCCGATGTACATGAGTGTTACACTCGGTACGGACAACTATGCCGACCTCGACAATTACCTCATTCTCGAAGGTTTGGCATACCGCATCACACCGTTTAACTACGGCAAGCGTGGAGTCATTGACAGCGACCTGATGTATAAGAACATGATGGAACGCTTCAAGTACGGCAACGTGAAGCAAGAGGGCATCTACCTCGACGAAACGGTAAGCCGGATGTGTAGCACCCACCGCCGCATGTTCCAGACCCTTGCCAACAGTTTGCTGAGCCGCGGCAAGGTGGCAGAGGCAAAGAAGGTACTCCAAAAGTGTGAAGCTGAATTGCCGGCATCCACCATTCCTTACACCGATGACGACGCAGACCTCGCCATTCTGTGGATGGAAGTGGGCGACAAGAAGGAAGCCACACGAGTTGCCAAGAGCATTCTCAAATATTGCGACCAGTACCTCACTTACCTCAATTCGTTAGACTGGGAACACATTCAGACCTACACGCGCACCGCTTACTTCCTCACGGCAAGCTACATTCGCTGTGAACACGTGCTTCGCGAGTGCAAGGATTCACAAGCATCCTTCTACACCCAACGCATGAACGAGCTTTCACGCACGGAAGCCTTCAGCCTGGGTCTGAAAGTTTACCAGCAACAACAGATGTAACACAGAAGCAAGAACGGCTGACATCGTCAGTTAGGTTCTATCGCTTATAACAAGTGCCGGCGTATCCAGTTTCTCATACTGCCAACGAAGGGTTTATTCCCTTGGTTCATGAGAAAGCCGGATGCGCCGACACTTTTCTATTGATATCGAAAGTATCACCTCTACCCTACGAATTTGGACTCCGTTTCACCGGACGACCTACTCCACGAACTTCCTGTTCCTCCTTTCCACTCCAACCTTTCACGAAGTTCGTCTGTAACCCTTTCCCCTCTCCCTCCTCATTATGATTATCGAACAGCCCGCCTGGTTTCTCCGCTGGCTCTATCCCGATGCCCTTTGGCGGATGAACAAGCACGAACGAGCCGTTTATCTCACCTTTGACGACGGACCGATTCCCGAAGTAACTCCCTGGGTGCTCGATGTACTCGACCATTATGGCATCAAGGCCACCTTCTTTATGGTCGGTGACAACATCCGCAAACACCCCGAAGTGTTCGAAATGGTCAAAGCGCGTGGTCATCGACTGGGCAACCATACCTTCAACCATATCGGCGGTCTGCGCCACGGCATCCGTTCCTATGTGCGCAATGTCGACAAGGCGAATGTCTACCTACAGACCGACCTCTTCCGTCCGCCCCATGGCTGGATGAAGTGGGATCAATACATCATGGTGCGCCAGCGTTACCGCGTCGTCATGTGGGACCTCGTTACCCGCGACTACTCTACCCGCCTCAACGGTCGCGACGTGTTGCTCAACGTACGCCGCTACGCCCGTCCGGGCAGCATCATCACCTTCCACGACTCCCTCAAGAGTCAGGACAAGCTCCTCTATGCCCTTCCTCGTGCCATCGAGTGGCTCCAATCGCAAGGGTATGCCTTCAAGGTGTTTGACTGAGACCACCTCAACAGGTATCCCCTCCAGTCACAACTCCGCACCTTAACGTATTCGGCCACGATGATTTAACATCGTCACCCTACGCTCAAAGAGCTAATTTCCTGACAATGGGAAGTTAGCCCTTTTGATGATTTAAGGTGGCGAGAAGGGAAGGAAGAGATACGTTGGATTTTCTAGTAGCTAAGCCGAGGAGATACGCATATTTAAGCAATACCACCATCTATTTTTGTTTGCTATGCAGCAAAGAAGAGGCGTAGACTATGGCTTTACATTCGCGGCATGCTGCGACCCGTTGGCTAGTGGTTGAATATAAACTTCCTCTTGTTTGTTGAAGACAAAGCACAATATGGGACACAGAGCAAAACAACACTTTGAATAATAATATTCCCTACAACTCAAACAAAAATTCCCATCCCCTATAAAGGGGACGGGAATTTTTTATTATACCGCATGGAATTAATATGCTTAACCCATAAACATTACATAGACTGCATAGGCAAACACACCAAGTTTCAAGCAGGTATCGGTAAGGAATACCATAGTTGCTGCAGATGCTCTCTTAAGTGTAGCTTGTGTACCCAATTTCTTAGTGAGTTCAAATAAGAAAGCAAACAAGAAAGGCACAAGCACCAGATTCAAGATAAGCAGCATGATAATCATGAAGGTTGAAGCATCTTTGCCTAATACACCAAATAAAATCAAGCCAACAATTGAGCCCAACGTGATACCCCAACTTGCTCGCTTACTAAACTCCTGCAAGCGTTTAGCACCTTTGACAAGGAACTTACTCAATACGACACTAAGTATTGCAAGAATAATAATCAAGACAATGGTACCCCAATCGTAGTTTACGTCCATGCCATATTTAGCAAGAATAACAGCAATTACTACCGAGAAAGGACCAGGAATCTTGTTGATAAAACATCCCAAGAAACCAAAGATCAAACATATGATGGCCAAGGCCATAAATATAAATCCGCTCATAATAATCTTATATATACATACTATTACAATGATTCATTTAATTCATTGAGTGCCTTGGCTGCACCACCGATGGCCCCAAATGCTGCGCCTGCAGCCTCAATCGCTTTACTTGCAGTCTCGACACCCTCTTCGAGATCCTCTGTAGAAGGCTCTTTGTCAGTTGCCTTAGCTGCATCTTCCTTACTCTTTTCGTTGGCTTCTACTGCTGAAGTGATTTCAAATGACTTTGCCTTAATAACACCATCACTATAGCAGGTAATCTTCACGTTAGCCTTCTCGTCTTTTGAAAGGCCAAGCAATTTATTGAAATCATCCCCGTCCAAGTCATGAGTTTCAATAACATTACCATTTGCATCGAGTAACTCAACTATGAATTTACCAGCCAAGGACTTGCTTGACTTCTCTGCATCATTAGAAGATACAACGTCACTAAGTTCAACCTTAGGCATGCCACCATTATGCCTGATTGGTATGGTAAGATAGTAAAATGAGCCATCTTTGACTAGGTGATACTCTTTGTCCTCAACCTCAAGGAATCCACCGAGTTTACCACCAACAGTGGTACTTGACGGCTTAATCACAATGTCTTCAACAACCTCGGCCTTTTCTTCAGCGGACTTGTTGTTGCTACCTCCACATGATGCGAAAGTGAAGGTTAAACCTGCAAGAAGCAGGATGCTTAATGATAATTTCTTCATAGTCATAAACAATTTAATTTATAATATGGATTAATCGTTGCCAAGAATAAAAGATGGAAGTTTCATATGTTCACAAACACTTGCCACCAAACATTTTATTTTATGGTTTCTGTCTCAACCACACATAAGTATTAAATGGTTTCTGAAAGACGGGACTCAGAAGATATACATTAAGTTGTTATTGAGAGAAGAGCCGTCCCATCACTTTCAGCACTACAGTCGCCAAACTGCAAAGCCGAATTGCCGAGGTGATGTAATCTCTCATCGTTCATAAGAACGATTTGCGATGCAAATGTAATGATTACATTACATAACCAAATGGGGGGGGTATAATATTTGTTAATGTAGACGTTTTTCTATTACTACATCAACTATACAAGCTACGATATTCCACTAAATACCTACTGATATTCAATGCTTTACAAGCACCTATTAAATCCATTAACGCTCATCTAAAAATTTTCGAACACATATTCCAACTTATGTATTCACAAAACAGATATGCAAAAAGAATACCGAAAACCACGAGATACTTATCTACGCACAGTCGTTCATCTCCGAACTTAAGGATTTGCGGTATTCAACTTCATCTCCCTATTGAGTAGATGAAGAACATATCACTATTGTGCGCCACAATTTTACCACCAATGAAACATTAAACAAACAACCCGTTGGCGGCATCAACTATATAATAAGCTGATACCGCCAACGGGGCACTTGTTATGTTTACGTTCTTCTAACAGAATGATGCGAAAACATAAAGTGAAGCCAAAACCAACTTCAAATATCCGAAGAAAAACCAACCTTTATATCGGAACGTTGAAGTTGCGCTATTATTGACTCCACTATATTCGCACTGTACCAAAACCTGCTTTATAAAAGAGGAAAATACCCATGACTATCTCTACTCCTCACCCTCCATCGCCTGAATATTCCGCATCAATCCTTCGTATTTCGCCCGCTTAACGGCACTCTTACGAAAGATGCGGGTATACTCTTCACGCGTGAGTTCCTGCCACTGCGCCGGAGTCAATGAGAGGAGTTCGGGACGAGGTTGCAATGCCTCAACGGAAGTGGGACGGGCAAAACGATTCCACGGACAGACTTCGGCACAACGGTCGCAACCATAAAAACAGGGAGCCATCTTTTCTGCCGCCCAGTCGGGAAGGTCACCCCGATGTTCAATGGTGAGATAGGACAGGCAACGACGGGCATCGAGGGTACCATTGCCACGCAAAGCCTGCGTTGGGCAGGCATCCAGGCAAGCACGACACGTTCCGCAACGATTGGGGTGCGGACGGTCGTAAGCATCGACCTCGTGTGTCAGTATCATTTCTCCAAGAAAGAAATAACTTCCTGCACCCGGAATAATCAGTTGCGAGTGGCGCCCGCGCCAGCCGAGCCCACAACGTTCTGCCCAATATTTCTCATCGACGGGGGCTGTGTCTACAAAACAGCGGCCATCAGTTCCCTCCTCGAGTCCGAGAGCTACCATGAGCTGACGCAACATCGCCTTGACTACATCGTGATAGTCTGTGCCGTAAGCATAGCGTGCCAAATGCCAGGCAGAAGGCATTGCCGCTTGCCCAACCCAAGGTCCGGGATAATAGTTTACTGCCAAGGACACCACGGTCTTAGCTCCCTCGACCAACAAACACGGATTGAGCTTCTTGTCGATATGGCGGCTTAGGTAGTCCATATCGGCCTGACAGCCTTCAGCCAACCAACGGCGCAACTCGGCTTCGCGCTCGGCTGAGACAGGACCTGCCGGTGCCATACCGCAAGCAGCAAAGCCCAATTCCTGGGCAAGTGTACGAATGTGATGGGATGAAAGCATCTGCTGGCAATGTATTGAATGACTGAAGAAAGCTATCGAAGGGTGAAGGAAATAGAGAGAGAGGAAAGGTAAAACCGATCAAGTCGGGCACGCGTTCGTCTGCTTCAAGAGACGAATCCCTAAGCATGAGTACCCGTCCCTCGCCTACTTTATTCATAAATGAGTGTGGTCAAACGTTCGGGCGCATAGATTTCGGCAGCAACAGCACGCACTTCTTCTGCTGTAATCGCCTGAATATGCTGAATCAATTGGTCTACTTCGCGATGAACGTGGTAATGCGCAAAGCTCTTGCCTAACGCCAAAGCATAGCCCTCTGCTGCATCGGTCGATATACCGATTTGTCCACAAAGTTGCTTTTGAGCGGCACGAAGTTGTACGGGCGAAAGCGTTTGTTCGGCAAAGCGATTGAGTTCACGTTGCAGGAGGCGACGACAACGGGCGATGTCGTGCGCATCACAACCAAAGTAAACATTCCAAAAGCCCGTATCGGGATAGGTGTTGAGATACGAATCGACACTGTATACCAATCCTGCCTTTTCGCGCAAGCTCAGATTCAAACGTGAATTCATGCCCGGACCGCCCAACATATTGTTGAGCAACAACAAGGCAAAGCGACGCGGGTCGCGACCGCCAAAGGTCGGACCTCCTATCAAGACATGCGCCTGGTGCGTACCGCGCTTCACCCGACGCTCCGTGCCCACCAATCGGGGTTGGGGAACTGGTTGATTCATGATCGGAACAGGAGTCTCGGAAAAGTCTGAAGCTGGAAGCAGACGTTCTAAGGTACGGACAATGCGCGCGAAAGGCACATCCCCATAAACATAGAAGGCTGTGTTGGCTGGATGGTAATAACGACGCACAAAACGCAGGGCATCGGCAGTCGTGTATTGACGCAAGCGGTCGGCTTGCCCCAAGATGTCGCGTCCTAAGGGTTGAGCAGGAAACATCATCGCCTCAAACTCATCAAAGATGATTTCGGAAGGGGAATCCTTGTAACTCTCGATTTCGTCGCAAATGACCTCAACCTCCTTATCTATCTCGGTCTGGGGGAAAGTGCTGTGAAAGACGATGTCGGTCAGCAAGTCTGCAGCGCGGGCAAAATCCTCCTTGAGTACCGTGGCATAATACACCGTTTCCTGCTTGGTCGTATACGCATTGAGGTCACCGCCCACACGCTCCAACCCGTTCGTAATGTGACAGGCACGGCGGCGTTCGGTTCCCTTGAAGGTCATGTGTTCAATAAAATGTGCCATGCCCGAGTCAGCGTCCTCTTCGTGACGCGTACCCGCACAGACCACATAGCCGCAATAAACAACTTGCGAAGTAGAAGGTTCGTGAATGACCCGCAGACCGCAGGGAAGGGTGATTTGTTGATAAGATGTCATGAGCGTTTACGGAAGTATTTTCCCACCAAGGGAAGGTTGGACAAAGGAAAGTCATAATGCACCACATGGGCAACGAAGAACAGAATGCAACCCGTGTTGAGTGCCAAACGAAGCAAGGGCTGTTGGGGGAAATAATGTGCACCTGCTTGCATGATGCCATAGAACAGGGCGGTAATCAGCACATAGACACCGATGCTCTTCAGCGGATAGTTCACTGGATAATAGCGTTGACCGACAAAGTAACTCAACAGCATGGCTGTGCCGTAACCAGCCACACCCGCCCAAGCGCAGGCCATGTAGCCGTACTGCGGAATGAACAGCACGTTGACCAAGATAAGCACCAGGCAACCCGCACCCGAGAACCAAGCTCCCCAAATGGTGCGGTCGGTCAGTTTGTACCAGAACGAAAGATTGAAATAAACACCCATCATGATTTCGGCTGCCATGACGATAGGCACCACGCGCAAGCCTTCCCAATAGCTACGCCCAATCAGGTACTTGAGGATGTCGAGATAACCGACCACCAACAGGAAGGCGAGCAAGGTGAAGATGAGGAAGTACTTCATGGCTTTGGCATAGAGGGCACGATTGTCCTTCTCCTTCTGTTTGCCAAAGACGAAAGGCTCATAAGCATACCGGAAGGCCTGAGTAATCATTGCCATAATCATGGCTATCTTGACGCTGGCACCGTAAATACCGAGTTGCACCTTGCCTTCCGCTCCTGAAACCATACGCGGAAAGATCATCTTGTCGGCAGTTTGGTTGAGAATGCCGGCTATGCCCAATACAAGGATGGGCCAGGAGTAACGCAACATGCGGCGTGCCAACTGACCGTCAAACGTCCAACGGAAACCGCTGAGTTCAGGATAGAAACAGAGGGTTATCAGCGAAGTACAGAGCAGGTTGGCCAGGAAGGCATAACCTACGCCATAAGTGGGGTCGTAAATCGTTGCCACAACCTCACGCCAAGCCGGCTTTGCATAAAGGGCTGGCAGCACGAGGAAGAAAAGGAGGTTGAGTGCGATATTGAGCAGAATGAAGAGGAGCTTGAGGGCGGCAAAGCGCACCGGCCGCCGTTGGTAACGCAAATAGGCGAACGGTATGCATTGGAAAGCGTCCTGTGCCACACAAACTGCCATCATGCCGATGTACTCGGGATGAGCACTGTAATCCAAAGCAGCCGAAAGGGGCTCTAATCCTGTAAAGACGAGGGCCAAAAAGGCGAGGGCTGTACCGCCGACCATCCAGAGCGTAGTGGAGTAAACGCGCAACGGCTGTTGTTCTTCTTCCTTATTGACAAAACGGAAGAAGGTGGTCTCCATGCCGAAGGTGAGCAACACCAGCAACAAGGCTACATAGCTATAGACTTCAGTAATGACCCCATAACCGCCCGAAGAGGCGGCAAGTTTGGCGGTGTAGAGGGGAACAAGCAGGTAATTGAGGAAACGACCCACGATACTCGAAAGTCCGTAAATAGCCGTGTCCTTTGCCAAGGCTTTCATGCCACCTTGCTTGGAGGTGGAAGGAGTGGAAGTTGCTGACATAGATGTTATTGTATGATGTACATAGATGGAATAAAGTGTTCAAGAAATGACAGAAGTGAGTTTTTTCACTAAAAGAACAGGTAACACACACCTATCGCGGCACAAATACCGGCCAGGTCGGCTGCCAAACCGCAGGTAACGGCATGACGGGTTCGGGTGACACCGACTGCTCCAAAGTAAACTGCCAGTATGTAGAAGGTCGTATCGGTAGAACCCTGGAAGATGCAACTCAAGCGACCCACAAAGGAATCTGCTCCGTAAGTAGTCATCGCGTCGACCATCATGCCGCGTGCTCCACTACCCGACAGGGGTTTCATCAAGGCTGTAGGCAGAGCGGCCACCCATTCACTGTCCAGCCCCGTCTGTCGAACCAACCAAGCGACTCCTTCTATCAACCAGTCCATGGCTCCCGATGCACGAAAGACCCCAATGCCTACGAGCATGGCTACCAGGTAAGGAATGATGCGCACGGCGGTCTCAAATCCGCCTTTGGCTCCTTCGACAAAGGCATCGTAAACATTGAGTCGTTTGCGTAGTCCTGCTACGACGAAACTGATGATAATGGTAAAAAGCAACACATTGGCCGTAGTGGTACCGACGAGATTCATCATCATGCTATCTAACTGACTGAAACCCCATATCAAGGTGACCACCGCGAGCGACATGCCACCAAGTGTGGCCAACAAAATGGGTTGCAACAGATTGATGCGCTGGTACAGGCTCGTCACCACAATACCTGCCAACGTCGAAAAGAAGGTGGCAATCAACAAGGGGACAAAAACATCGGTCGGTTGAGCTGCTCCCAACTGAGCTCGATAGACCATGATGCTTACAGGAATGATGGTCAACCCAGAGGTATTGAGTACCAGAAACATAATCATCGGGTTCGAGGCGGTGTCTTTTCGTGGATTCAGTGCCTGAAGTCCTTCCATTGCCTTTAGTCCGAGGGGTGTCGCGGCATTGTCCAAACCGAGCATATTGGCAGAGAGGTTCATAAAGATGTTACCATAAACAGGGTGGTTCTTGGGTACATCGGGGAACAGACGGGAAAAGACGGGACTCAACACCCGCGCCATGCCGTCGACAACGCCTGCTTTTTCGCCGATTTTCATCACACCCAACCAAAGGGACAGGACTCCCGTCAGTCCAAGGGATATCTCAAAAGCGGTCTTGGCTGTATCGAAGGTAGAATTCATGATGGCAGGAAAGACTGCGACATCGCCCAAAAACACCAGTTTGATAAGGGCAATCACAAAAGCAATAAGGAAAAAGGCTATCCAAATATAATTAAGTACCATGACGATAGGGTATTGGGGTTACACGTTACTTGGATGGAGAAGAAAGAAAAGGATGTCTATCCGATGACCAAAATCCCTTCCTCCAGAAACGGGGCAAAGGTACGAACTTAACGCTTGCAACGCTTCGCCCTTCCCCCAGCAAATAGTCATCAAGGTTCAGCTTCCTGCCCTCCTCCACCCTCTTCGGTTCAATCAAAGCTTCTTTTCCTTTTCCCTTCAAAATAGTAGCAGTACTTTTGCTCCACAATGAAAGAAGATACTTTTGACATCCGGGCGGAGCAGTACGCGCCCACTTCCACTGAGAAAGATTTTGAAAACGCCTTGCGTCCGCTGAGCTTTGATGACTTCAGTGGACAGATGAAGGTGGTGGACAACCTACGCATCTTTGTAGAAGCAGCAAAATACCGCGGCGAACCGTTAGACCACACCTTGCTCCACGGTCCACCGGGACTGGGTAAGACGACCCTATCCAACATTATTGCCAACGAATTGGGCGTTGGTTTTAAACTCACTTCGGGTCCGGTACTTGACAAACCGGGTGACTTGGCAGGTTTGCTAACCAGCCTCGAGCCCAACGATGTACTCTTCATCGATGAGATTCACCGTCTGTCGCCAGTGGTTGAGGAATACCTCTACTCTGCCATGGAGGACTACCGCATCGACATCATGATTGACAAGGGACCGGCAGCACGCAGCATTCAGATTGACCTCAATCCCTTTACCTTGGTCGGTGCAACTACTCGTAGCGGATTGCTGACCGCTCCGCTCCGTGCACGCTTTGGTATCAATCTCCATCTCGAATATTACGATGCCCAAACACTGAGCCGCATCATTACCCGCTCGGCAAACATCCTGAAAGTACCCATTGACGCCGAGGCGGCAGCCGAAATTGCCAGCCGTTCACGCGGTACGCCGCGTATTGCCAATGCCCTCTTGCGCCGTGTCCGCGACTTTGCCCAAGTCAAAGGTACGGGACGCATCGATATGCCCATAGCTACCTATGCCCTCGAGGCACTCAACATTGATAAATATGGTCTCGACGAAATTGATAACAAAATTCTGCTGACCATCATCGACAAGTTCAAGGGAGGCCCCGTAGGCATCACGACCATTGCCACTGCCATTGGTGAAGATGCAGGCACCGTAGAGGAAGTTTACGAGCCCTTCCTTATCAAGGAGGGCTTCATCCGTCGCACACCGCGAGGCCGCGAGGTGACGGAACAAGCCTACAAGCATCTGGGACGCGAGCTCTACACATCCAATACTTGCCAACCCTCTCTCTTTGGCGACCAATTGGATAATTTATAGAAACGACCGCCCTCACAACGCCTTCGGTCAACAAATAGAAATCTTCAAACTCCAACATCTCCTCATGATTTCCTATCATACCATCAACGTCGACTTTCCCGCCATCTCTCGTTCCGAAACTACGGCATGGGTCAAGGCCGTCGCCGCCAGTCACGGCAAACGCGTCGGTGAAATAGCCTACATCTTCTGCGATGACGAAAAGATCATCGAAGTAAATCGTCAATACCTGCAACATGACTACTTCACCGACATCATCACCTTCGACTATTGTGAAGGCGACCGCCTTAGCGGCGACCTCTTCATCAGTCTTGACACTGTTCGCTCCAATGCAGAACTCTTCAACAAGCCTTACGAAGAGGAGCTTCACCGCGTCATCATCCACGGCATCCTCCACCTTTGCGGCATCAACGACAAGGGACCGGGCGAACGTGAGATTATGGAAGCTGCTGAAGACCAGGCTCTGGCTATGCGGAAATAAATCGCAACGATAAGAACAGAAAAGCCTCAGTTCCCTTTCGTTTCAAACATATCACAAGCGAAGTTGCCCGACTCACCTACTACAGGTAATGGCATTTCACTTCTCCTATACCCTCACCGCGTACAATGGACATAACACTCCATTGTACGCGGTGTTTTCGTTTTAAGAAAGAAGCCCAACAACATCTGGCGCAAGGGTTGGTCTAATGCCGAAGAGAAAAAACAATCTCAGTTGTGGGAGTCGGCACCATGCCGAAGGTATAAAACAACAGAAATCGCAAGACTCGGCACGATGCCGAAGGAACAAAACAACAAGAATCGCAAGACTCGGCACCGTGCCGAAGGTATAAAACAACAAGAATCGCAAGACTCGGCACGATGCCGAAGGTACAAAACAACAAGAATCGCAAGACTCGGCATCGTGCCGAAGGTACAAAACAACAAGGATTGCAAGGTTCGGCACCGTGCCGAAGATACAAAACAAGAAGAATCGCAAGGTTCGGCACCGTGCCGAAGGTACAAAACAACAAGAATCGCAAGGTTCGGCACCGTGCCGAAGGAGCAAAACAACAAGGATTGCAAGGTTCGGCACCATGACGAAGGAGCAAAACAACAAGGATTGCAAGGTTCGGCACCATGACGAAGGAGCAGAACCACAAGGAAATCCTAATAATCAGGTACTGCCTATATACACATACTATAAACCACCCGATACAACCATCAATTTATTCCCGAATCTATAAAGGCCTTTATAGAACATTCCTTACATTTACAGCTGAATCTAAATCACCCGATACCCTTCCCAGTCATGCATAAAATAAGCCTTTAAGAGTTAGATAAAAACGAACGCAGTTTTCTCACCACTAGTTAGAAATATGATATTGACATGATGACATCACTTCAAGAAAGACTGTTTGCAATACAGGATACACGATACGCCGCATTTCAAGCAAAGCTAACACCAGGGATACCTGAGGATCGCTTCATAGGCATTCGTGTACCAGAACTACGTAAGTTTGCCAAGGAATACGCAAAAGAAGCAGACTCTATTGATTTCCTAAAGCAATTACCTCATGCATACTATGACGAAAATATGCTACACGGCCTTCTTATCTCTCAAGTGAAGGACTACGAAGAATGCATTCACTTCGCTGATGCGTTCCTGCCATACGTAGATAACTGGGCTGTTTGTGACATCATGGCTCCCAAGGTTTTTGCCAAACACAAAGATAAATTACTGGCGAAGATTGCGACTTGGGTAAAATCACCCCATACCTATACTTGTCGCTTTGGAATAAAAACACTCATGTCTCTCTATCTAGATGATGACTTTAAGCAAGAGTATCTTGAAATCGTCACTTCCGTAAAGCGTGATGCGTACTATGTAAAGATGATGGTAGCATGGTTCTTTGCTACTGCGCTGGCCAAACAATGGGAACAGACGATTCCTTATATTGAACAAAAACGCCTGGCTCCATGGACGCACAATAAAACAATCCAAAAGGCGATAGAGAGCTATAGAATCACCTCGGAACAAAAGGCGTTTTTGAAACCATTAAAGATAAAAGGCTGAAGCCTTTCAGCAATTTCATTGAATTTGAGAAACAATCGGAGGTAAAAACAGGTAGAACGAGGCATACAAACTCTTGAACACTTGTCAGCCCCTTCTATCAGCCTGGACACTCACATCCCTAAACTAAGCAAGAAAGTGCAGAAACAAGAAGGAATCACTTCGCATTTTTTCCTCCATTTGGAGCGCATTGAAAAAAATTAAACTGATTTGTTTTGGCATTCTGAAAACTTTTCCGTCTTTTGTGGTTTTAAAGCGTAGAAGGGAGTGGTATAAGGGTACAAAAGCCCTTACCACCCCCTTGTCGTACCTTGATAATCAAAACATTCATATTCAAAATCATCCAATATCTATGGTACCTGCAACAGGAAAATTAGGTGTTATGTGTGTAGGCCTCGGTGCCGTAACCACCACCTTCATGACCGGTGTCCTTATGACCCGTAAAGGCTTGGCCAAGCCCGTTGGCTCAATGACCCAATACGATAAGATTCGCGTGGGCCGTGGTAAAGACAAGAAATACCTCCACTACGGAGAAATCGTTCCCCTCGCTTCGCTCAATGACATCGTATTTGGTGCTTGGGATGTATATCCTGCCAATGCTTACGAAAGTGCCATCAATGCAGAAGTGTTGAAGGAGAAAGACATCAATCCTGTAAAAGATGAGTTGAAGGCGATTGTGCCGATGAAGGCGGCTTTCGACAAAAACTACGCCAAGCGTTTAGACGGTGACAACGTAAAGAACTGCGCTACCCGTTGGGATATGGTCGAGGCTTTGCGTGAGGACATCCGCAAGTTTAAGGCTGACAACCAGTGCGACCGCATCGTTGTGATCTGGGCTGCTTCTACGGAAATCTATGTTCCCGTCGATGAGGAAATTCACGGTACACTCGCTGCCCTCGAAGCTGCCATGAAGGCAAACGACACGGAACACGTAGCTCCCTCTATGTGCTACGCTTACGCCGCTTTGGCTGAAGGTGCTCCTTTCATCATGGGTGCTCCCAACACAACGGTAGACATCCCCGCTATGTGGGAAATGGCTGAAAAGACGAAGATGCCTATTGCCGGTAAGGACTTCAAAACGGGTCAGACGCTCGTTAAGTCTGGTTTCGCTCCCATCATTGGTACACGTTGCTTGGGTCTGAGAGGCTGGTTCTCTACCAATATTCTCGGTAACCGCGACGGTTTGGTGCTCGACGAACCCGCAAACTTCCACACCAAGGAGGTTTCAAAACTCTCTACGCTTGAAAGCATCCTCGTACCCGAAAATCAGCCCGACCTCTACACGGACTATTATCACAAGGTACGTATTAACTATTATCCGCCCCGCAACGACGACAAGGAAGGCTGGGACAACATCGACATCTTTGGTTGGATGGGTTACCCCATGCAGATTAAGATTAACTTCCTCTGCCGCGACTCTATTCTTGCCGCTCCGCTGTTGCTCGACTTGGTGCTCCTTTCTGACCTCGCCGCACGCAAGGGCCGTTACGGTACACAACGCTTCCTCAGCTTCTTCCTCAAGAGCCCGATGCATGACTACACGCAGGGCGAAGTGCCTATCAATCACCTCTTCCAGCAATATGTCATGCTGAAGAACGCCATCCGCGAAATGGGTGGTTACGAGGCTGACGAGGAAATCGACTAATCGGAAGAGCCTGTGTCAAGAAGCCGTTCACACTCCTACTGTGTGAAAACGACAATTCCGACACACGCACACCCCACCTATCATGAAAAGCTTCACGACACGCACTCTTCTGCTCGTCAGAGCGGAAGGGCTTGCCGTGAGGCTTTTCCATTGATGGGAAACGGAGACGCTGACTGCTCCCCAAGCATTCGCGATAGGTAAACACGCAGAAACAGAAAGTGGAGCGGTCTCTCATCTATCGTTCGTTACGCTCCTTTCCCCTAACTTTGCTATCACTCTATCCCCGTGAAACGAATATTCTTCTTACTCTTTCTGGCTGTTTGCTGCACCGTCCTGCCCGCTCTGGCCCAGCAAGTACTGTCTGGAACCGTGGTCGATGCCAAGACGGGCGAAAAACTACCGTTTGTCAACGTGTTCTATACCGGAGGCAAAGGTACTCGAACCGATGTAGACGGACGCTTTACCCTACGTTACCAACAGGGTAAACTGCGCATCTCATTCATTGGCTACAAACCCGAAACACTGCCTATCAAGTCTCCTCAAAACAACTTGATTGTACGCATGGAACCGTTGGAAAATTCGCTTTCAACGGCTGTTGTCACGGGGAAAAAAGGAAAGTATTCGCGTAAGAACAATCCTGCCGTAGAACTGATGAAGAAGGTCATTGCGGCCAAGCAACAAAGTGACCTGCATACTCACGACTACTACAGCATTGACAAATACTCAAAATTGACCTTTGCCTTTAACGAGGTAACGGACAAGGTGTTTGAGGAAGGCAAATTCAAGAGGTTTCCTTTCCTCAAAGAGCATGTCGAGGTGTGTAACGAAACGGGCAAACTCATCCTGCCAATCTCGGTAGATGAAACGGTTACACAACTCATCTACCGAAAACATCCGAAATCAGAAAAGAGCATCATCCTGGGACAACGTTCGGACGGTATCAACGAACTGTTCAACACGGGAGACATTGTCAACACCATGTTGAAGGACTGCTTTACGGATGTCAATATCTATGAGGACGAGGTTCGTCTGTTACAATATCCCTTTATTAGTCCTGTATCCACACGATCAGCTATCAGCTTCTACCGCTACTTTATCATTGACACGCTGATGGTCAACAACCGTGATAAGTGCATTCGAGTGGACTTCACACCCAACAATCCACAGGACTTTGGTTTTTCGGGAAGTCTGTACATCATGGCAGACAGCACTTATCGTGTACACAAGGTTGACATGGGTATTCCGGTACGTTCGGACGTCAACTTTGTAGAAGACATGCGCATCATCCAGGAGTTTCACCAATTGCCTACGGGCGAACAGGTACTGGTCAAGGACGACATGTTGGTGCAACTGAAGATTGTCAAGTTCCTGCAAAAGTTTCAGGTCAAACGCTCGACAGAATACCGCAACTTCTCGTTTGAGCCACTCCCCGACCGAACCTTTAAATTCAAGGGAACAACGATGACCAATGCCAATGCGCAAATGCAGGACGATGTCTTTTGGGAAACCCATCGTTCTGACTCCTTGACCAAGAGTGAGAACTCACTGGACAAGCTAATCCAAAAGTTGGAACGCGTCAAAGGATTCCGCCCTGTACTTTGGATAGCCAAGGCTTTCATTGAGAACTTCGTCGAGACGAGTGTCAACCCGAAACATCCCTCGAAAGTGGACATCGGTCCGATTAACACCATGTTGACCCACAATTTTGTCGACGGATTCCGCATGCGTGTTTCGGCACAAACCACTGCCAACCTGCACAAGCATCTCTTCCTCAAGGGATATTTGGCATACGGCTTCAAAGACCAAAAGTTCAAGGGTATGGGTGAAGTGACTTATTCCTTCAACAAAAAAGCCTACCTGCCGCGCGAATTTCCCGTCAACAACTTGACCTTCAACTATACGCGCGACGTCATGTCACCCTCGGACAAGTTTATGCCGACCGACAAGGACAACGTCTTCACCTCTTTCAAGTGGACGGACGTAAACCACATGATGTATTACGAAACGTATCGTCTGCTTTGGGACCGTGAATGGGCAAACGGAGTACGCTTCAATATTCAAGCACGCACGTCTAAGGATACGCCGACCGCAGCCCTCTTCTACCAACCTCTACGAAGTGGGGCACTTTCGACTGATGCAACGAAATATCAACCCTACCTGCGTACATACGACTTGACCTTGGGCATCAAGTTCCAACCGGGCGTCACATGGATCAACACCAAGCAACGACGCATTGTTGCCAACAACGATGCACCTATTATTTCGCTGAATCACACGACGGGACTCTACAACTTTGGGGCTACCAACTACGCCTATAACTTTACGGAGGCCACAGCCTACAAGCGTGTGTGGTTAGCATCATGGGGTAAGATGGACTTTACGCTCAAAGGGGGCGTGCAGTGGAACCGGGTTCCCTTCCCCTTGCTCATCATGCCGGCAGCCAACCTGTCGTACATCATCGAGGACAACACGTTCAACCTTATCGACAACATGGAATTCCTCAATGACCGCTACGCTTCGCTGATGTTCTCATGGGACATGAATGGTAAAATCCTCAACCGCATCCCGTTGATTCGCCGACTGAAATGGCGCGAATACATTGGCTGTAATGTATTGTGGGGAACGCTCTCCAGCAAGAACAATCCCTATTTGACAAAGAACCAATACGACCCGCGCCTCCTTCACTTCCCAGGCCGCTTTGATGCTGAGGGTAACTTTACCCCCCTCTCACACGTCATGGACAAGAAAAAACCGTACGTAGAAGTGATTGTCGGCATTCACAACATCTTCAAGATTTTCCACATTGAATATGTTCACCGCCTCAACTACATCACACCCGACACCCAACGCTGGGGAATTCGAGGGATGTTCCGCATGACATTCTAAGAACAACTCACCGAGGCATCTGCTATATCCAAAGGGGCTTGCACACGAGAACACTGTGTGCAAGCCCCTTTTTTAAAGCAGAGTCTACTTTTTCAAGCCGAATACAATCTCATCGTTTTTTAACGACGACTCTATGGGTATACCTATTGCTTTTGCGTATCTTCGCCCTGGATAAAACTGTGATTGCGCATCAAGCTCTCCAATCAACAGCCCATGTAACCATGGAAGTAAGCTTGAAATTGCAGGCTATCCTATATATATTTATATACAACCCTCATTTAATACCCCTATTACTATGCAAGTTACATTCCAAGGTACGCCCGTACCCCTCTGCGGCGAAATGCCCGCCCTCGGCGATAAAGCCCCTAAGTTTGGTGGTGTAAAAGGTGACCTCAGCGTCATTCATCTTCCTGACCTCCTCGGCAAAAAGGTTGTACTCAATATTTTCCCCTCTTTGGATACACCGGTATGTGCCGCTTCGGTACGCCGCTTCAATCAAGAAGCAGCTAAACTGGAGAATACGGTCGTGCTCTGCATCTCCAAAGACCTTCCCTTTGCACAAAGCCGCTTCTGTACAACAGAAGGCATTGACCAGGTGATTCCCCTCAGTACTTTCCGTTGCAAGTGTTTCGATGAGAAATACGGACTGGGCATCGCAGAAGGTCCGCTTAAAGGATTGCTCGCCCGTGCAGTACTGATCGTTGACGAAGAAGGTAAAATTATCTACGAAGAACTGGTCAGCGAAATTACCCAAGAGCCGAACTACGAAGCGGCATTGGCTGCATTGAAATAAAATAAGCGGGATAAACTACAAAGAAACTTCCTTCTCAAATCGTTGTACAGCGCACCTCCATGTGCCAGCTGTACAACGATTTTTATTTAATCAGCCGTCCTCCCAAACATGTACCCCTTCCAACCATTCCAAAGTTGGTGCGGGCACAGACAATCATAATAAGAACATCAAGCCATAACCAAGCAACTAACGCGACTGACACCCCTCTTGTGTTTCAAAACAACTCTTTCAGCACTGAGAGAGACTTCAATTCTGGGAAATCAGGCAAATGAAGTCGATAATAAAGATTGATATAGGAAAGAAGTTGAGAACGCTCCGGTCCACGGAAACGGAAAAGACGCATGGTACCATAACGCAGGCGCAATAGCTTAGGGATAAGGATGGCATAAGCAGGAGTGAGTGTATCATTATGTAAAGGTTGCTCTGCAACAAAATCGGCCGTACGCAAATCAAACCACTCCCCTTCCTTCATACCCTCCACATTGGGCATAAAGCCTAAGAAACGAGTCAGACGCATTAAGAATACCAGATGGAAATTGGCAAAACCCTCGTTACAAGCGTCTAACCACTCTATAGAACTGGCTACATATTCAAATATACTGCGGTTGGCAGGTTCATGGCGCAAGGCATAATATAGGAAGTCAGCCAAGAACAAGGCCATAGCAGACTTGTGAGGATCGTAAGGTAACGAAACAAAGGGTAAGACGGTCTGGGCTGCCTTCGGGCGCTGTAAATCTGCATGCGGACGCTCGTCCCACTCTACTTGTAACACAGCCAAGGGCTGAAACAAGGAATGCCGAACTGCTGCACGTTTACTTCGACTAATGCGAACTAACATACCAACGCAACCTCCCTGCTCGGTCAACAGATGGGTGATGAGCGACTCATCATTATAACGGAAGGTACGAAGAACAATGGCTCTTGACTTCATAAAACGATCAATATAGAAAGGAATGTTGGATGGATTGGCTATTGAAGGACTAAGAAAAGGACTGAATAAATTTTACTCAACAACAACCTTAGATTAAATGAGAGACTTACTCATGGTGTAAACTTTGGAATACTTCTTCCTATATATAAGGAGCAGAACCTTTCTCACTCAGGATGCAACTTAGCACATCTCGCAGAAAAGAATATCCATAAATACTTGCTTTAATGAGCACAGGAAAGAAAAAAATCATGGATCTCCACCTTCAGAATAAGTAGAACAACCACAATCAAGCTTAGAAAATCGTACTACAACCCGCAATCCGTATTGAAAAAAGGAAAGCCCAATCAGAGATTTATCTCCGTTTCTTCTCAAAAAAACGAACTGACTCCGATTATTTAGACCGTTGAAAATAGATTCTTGAAAGAAAAAGTAGGGTTTTCTCCCACTTTCCACTCAAAAAAAGCTCAAAGCGGTTAGACGATTGAATCCATGCAAAAGTAGGCTTTACCCCCCTCAAAACCCCGTTTTACCCCCCTTCAGAGGGGAAAAACAAGAAAAATCGCACTTTTTCGAAAAAAAATTGGGGAAACATTTGGTGGTTGAAATAAAAGCCGTACCTTTGCACTCGCAAATGAGACCTAACGGAGCTCACAAAATGCAACACCGGTCCCTTCGTCTATCGGTTAGGACGAGAGATTTTCATTCTCTAAAGAGGAGTTCGACTCTCCTAGGGACTACTAATAAAAAGACAAACATAATAATGGCAAACCACAAATCATCTGTAAAAAGAATTCGTCAGACGGCGACACGCAGACTGCACAACAGATACTACGCTAAGACAATGCGTAACGCTGTACGCAAGCTCCGCGCTACTACTGACAAAGCAGCTGCTGTAGAACTTCTGCCGAAGGTGCAGAAAATGTTGGATAAGCTCGCTAAGAACAATATTATCCACAAGAACAAGGCTGCCAATATTAAAAGCGGTGTGATGAATCACATCAACAAACTTGGCTAAAATTAATTTGGTTCATAAGGTAAAAGGTTTTACTCCTTCGCAACAACGGTTGCGAAGGGGTTTTTTTATTCCCTATACCCTCATGCAATCATTTTACATTGCCTACTCTTCCCTATCCATCAACTAAATCAATGAACCATGAGCAAGATCCATTCCAATCTGACTGAACTTATCGGCCACACTCCGATGCTTGAATTAAATCGCATCAGCCACAAACTGCATCTGCAAGCACGCTTACTTGCAAAACTCGAATGCTTCAATCCTGGCGGTAGCGTGAAAGACCGCATTGCACTTGCGATGATTGAACAGGCTGAAAAAGATGGAATACTAAAGGCTGGAGGAACGATCATTGAACCGACCAGTGGGAATACTGGAATTGGACTGGCTTGGATTGCACGTGTGAAGGGATACCAAGTAATTCTTACCATGCCCGAAACAATGAGCGTAGAACGCAGAAAACTATTGAAGGCATTGGGGGCACAAATTATACTGACCCCAGGAAAGGAGGGTATGAAAGGAAGCATCCAAAAGGCTAAAGAATTACAGGAAGTAATTGAAAATGCTTGGATTCCATCTCAATTTGATAATCCAGCTAACCCCGCCGCGCATGCAAGAAGTACCGCTTTAGAAATATGGAATGACACGGAAGGACATATCGATGTCTTGGTTGCCGGTGTTGGAACTGGAGGTACACTCTGTGGAACGGCACGAGCTTTGAAAGCAAAAAATGCAACGCTAGAAGTTTTTGCGGTAGAGCCTGCCACTTCTGCTGTGTTAGAAGGTAAGCCAGCCGGTGCACATGGATTACAAGGAATCGGCGCGGGATTTATTCCCGAAAACTATGATTCGACTTTAATAGACGGTGTGCTTCCTGTAGAAAACGAAGAAGCATATACTGCCGCTCGCCTATTGGCACAAGAAGAAGGTCTATTGGCAGGAATTTCTTCAGGTGCTGCTCTTCATGCTGCAATTAGTTTAGCTAAGCAATCCGAATATCAAGATAAAACCATTGTCGTTGTATTGCCCGATACGGGAGAGCGTTATCTCTCGACCCCGCTGTATGAGGCATAAACGATGTACAATCAAAAGGAATTTCCTATCGTTACAAGGATTAACTATCAGGATGCAAAAGGGCCTCACACCAAGGAGCAGGAGGCTCAGCATTGAAATGCGAATCCTATCCGAATTGCTTCCTACAAGAAGTGTTGCAGAGGCTTTGATTGTCAACTCAAACAGATAACCAAAGCTTTGCAAGGAGTTTATCCAATCTCTCATTTTTTATTCTTACTTTTGCCCTTCATCAGGCAAAAAACAACACAATGAATCATCCTGAAAGCTATACACTCTTGCTGAAACAAACCGTGGAGGAACTCTCCAACACGTCGAAGATGCAAGGACTCTTCCACCAACACCGACATGGCGACCCACTTCCTTCTGTTACAGCTTTGGAGGAAATCATCTCGCTCTGCCGCGCTGTACTCTTTCCCGGATACTACGGAAAGTCTACGCTCAACGCTGTCACGGTGCGCTACCACATTGGAATGGAAGTGGAACGGCTGTTTTCGTTGTTGACCGCCCAAGTACAAGCCGGGCTTTGCTTTGGGCAACAAGAGGAGATTCATCCTGGAGGACCGAATTGTCATGCAAAAGCAGAAGCTATTGCGGCCTCACTTATTGCCTTATTGCCCCAAGTAAGGCGCACACTTGCCACCGATGTGGAAGCGGCGTATTTGGGTGACCCTGCTGCACAGAACTATGGAGAAGTAATCAGTTGCTATCCGGTGATTCGTGCCTTAACCTGTTACCGTATTGCTCACGAGCTCTACAAACTGGGTGTACCACTTATCCCCCGTATTATCACGGAGCTGGCACACAGCGAAACTGGTATCGACATTCATCCGGGAGCAGAAATCGGCGAATACTTCACCATTGATCATGGTACGGGTGTCGTTATCGGTGCGACTTGTATTATCGGTAAAAATGTCAAGCTCTACCAGGGGGTTACCTTGGGAGCTAAAAGTTTCCCGCTGGATGTCAATGGAAATCCAGTGAAGAATAATCCCCGTCACCCCATACTTCACGACAATGTAATTGTCTATTCCAATGCAACCATTCTCGGACGCATTACCGTGGGAGAAGGAGCCATTGTCGGTGCCAATATGTGGGTAACTCACGATGTGCCAGCCGGACAAACACTCAAGAGCTAACATTTTAGATTACTCTGGTCTTTCCTCTTGATCTGTCTAAACCGTAGTACACGATTCCAATTACCCTCCCACAACAGCAAAAGCCACTATTATAAGGTGCTTCAAAGCCCCATTCAACATATATGCAAGAATTTGAACTCATTGCCAAAACCTTCCAAGGACTGGAAGAGGTCTTGGCACAGGAACTCACCGAATTAGGTGCTAACAATGTACAGATTGGTCGCCGCATGGTCTCCTTCACCGGTGACAAAGCGATGATGTACCGTGCCAACTTCTGCCTCCGCACCGCCATCCGCATCCTCAAACCCATCAAGCATTTCCAGGCAAAGGAAGCCGACGAAGTCTATGCTGCTGTCCGTAGCATTGAGTGGAAGAATTACTTGGATCATACCACGACCTTTGCCGTGGATTCGGTGATTTTCTCCAACGAATTCCGTCACTCAAAGTTTGTTGCTTACAAGGTGAAAGATGCCATTGTAGACTACTTCCGTGAAACTACAGGCGAGCGTCCCAACATCCGTATTACCAACCCGGATATTAAGCTTAACATTCACATTGCTGAAGACCAATGCACGCTCTCACTTGACTCTTCTGGTGAAAGTTTGCACCTGCGCGGCTATCGCGTAGCTACGGTTGAAGCTCCGATTAACGAGGTCTTGGCAGCAGGTTTGCTGAAGATGACTGGATGGAATGGGGACTGCGACTTGATTGACCCCTTCTGCGGTTCGGGTACGTTCCTCGTTGAAGCAGCCTTGATGGCACGCAACATCGCTCCAGGTGTATTCCGCAAGGCATTTGGCTTTGAAAAATGGAAGGACTTTGATAAAGAACTCTTCGAAGAAATCTACAACGATGACTCCCAGGAACGCGAATTCAACCATAAGATTTATGGCTATGACATCAACTTCCCCGCTCTCGATGCAGCAACGCGCAATGTCAAGAGTGCAGGAGTTGCTGACTGTGTGATCTTGAAGCAACAGGATTTCCGCAATTTTACGCAACCGGCTGAAAAGTCTCTGATTGTCACCAATCCTCCTTATGGTGAACGACTCACTCCGCCCGATATTCTCAGTCTCTACCAAAGCATTGGTAAGGTCTTGAAGCATGAATTTAGCGGAGGTGAAGCCTGGATAATCTCTTCGAAGCAGGAGCTCTTTGAAAACCTCGGACTTCGTCCCAGCTTCAAGGTACCTATCCTCAACGGTTCTATTGACTGCGACTTCCGCAAGTACCAACTCTTTGAAGGTAAATTGGGAGAATTCATGGCAGGCGGCGGCAAGGTGAAGACCGATGAAGAGCGACGCGCCATGAGCAACAGCAAGCGTTTCAGCAAACAGCGCGATGAGTTTAAGCAACGATTTAGCGACGAACGCCGTACTGACAACGAGGAAGAAGAGGAAGACATCGATCCGCGTTACTTTATCCTTCGTGGCAGACACCGCGAGTTTGAGAAGAGTAGCTTTGCTCCCCGCAAACCTCGCGAAGAATTTAAGAAGCAAGGAAACTTCCGCAAGGAAGGTGACTTTAAGCGCGAAGGTAACCGCCGCCACGAAGGAGAAGGCAAATACGGTAAATCCTTTAAGAAAGAAGGAAGTTTCCGTAAAGAAGGCGGATTCCGTCAAGAAGGCGGCAAGGGTGGATTCCGTAAGGGAGGTAAGCCCCGTTCGGGTGGATTCTCCAGAAGACAAGATGACTAATTCGCTCTCTCGATTGCTGAAGAAGTAAGCGCACGATTTTACTCACTTCGGAAGCTTGAGAAGCATCCTGTATTTTGACCACGAAAGGGCATTTACTTCTTCTAAATGCCGCTTCGTGGTCAAAACGCATCCTCCCCTCTCCTCCAAGAGAAACATTTCCTCACGACATCGCAACTCAAAACTCCTACATAACAATGAAAATCAAACACTTTCTGACGGCTACAGCCTGGCTGTTCCTGTCAGTACCCTCACTTATGGCAGAGAGCACGAACAGCGCAGTTACTGGCGCACCGCTTACACAAACTACACAAGGGAAAAAGAGCTTTACGCTAGATGACTTGATGTGGGCAGGTAAAAACTACTGGAACCTGCAACCTAAAAACATCTATGCCTCTTTCTGGGGGGACTGCCTCGTTGAGACTGAGGTAGAAGAAGTTAAACTGATAACAGACGAGAAGGGACGCAAGGTCTACCCCAAGACTCTCTTTACGATAGCCCAAGTAAATGCGGCAATTGACACTGCAAAAGTGGGCAAGGTCTATAACCTGATGGGAGCCAAATTCCCTTATGCAGATCAATCGCTCGTATTCCTCCAGACTCAGAAAGTAAGTTTCCTCTATGACTGGAAACAGGAAAAAATAGTGTGGAGTCAAGAACGCACTGCTGGTACGCAGGCTTCTTTCTTCAATAAGGAGAGCAAAGCCGAAGCTTACGTAAAGGATTGGAACCTCTATGTTCGCACAGCCGACAACCAAGTACTTCCCGTTTCAACGGACGGCACACGCGAAATTCAATACGGTCTGAGTGTACACCGCGATGAATTCGGTATTCACAAAGGCATTTTCTGGAGTCCGAAAGGCAACTTGCTCGCTTTCTACCGCATGGATCAAACGATGGTCAGCGACTATCCGCTCGTTGACATTGAGCACCGTGTAGCTCAGTTGGCTCCCGAGAAGTATCCGATGGCAGGAATGACGAGCCACAAGGTTAAGGTAGGTATCTTCAATCCGGCTACCAAGCAAACCATCTACCTTCAAACGGCTGACCCGACGGATCGCTACTTTACCAACATCGCCTGGAGTCCGGACGAAAAGACCCTTTATGTCATTGAGGTTCCGCGCAGCCAGGATAAGGCAGAACTCATTGCCTACGATGCACAAACCGGTGCACGCAAACAGGTGCTCTACACGGAGACCAATAAGCGTTATGTAGAACCAATGCAACCCATTCGTTTCCTTCCTTGGGACGAAACGAAGTTTATCTACGAATCACGCCGCGACGGTTACAACCACCTCTACCTCTTCGACACAACGGGTAAGGAGCTGAAGCAACTGACCAAGGGTGAGTTTGAAGTCATTGCTACCCTGGGCTTCAATACGAAGACCAAGAGCATCATCTACCAGAGCAACGAAGCTTCACCCATCCGCCACAATCACTACGCCGTGGATGTGAAAACGGGTAAGCGCACCTTGCTCGATAATGGCCGTGGTACACACAATGCCGCACTCTCGGCTTCAGGTGCTTATTTGTTCGACCGTTGGTCGGCTCCTGATGCTTTCCGCCGCGTAGATTTAGTGGCTACGAGCAAGCCTAAGCAAACGCAACTGCACAGTGCTGAATCTCCCTGGAAGGAATTTAATGTACCCGAAATCACAAGCGGTACGATTAAGGCCGCCGATGGCAAGACAGACCTGTACTACCGTCTCGTAAAGCCCGTTGACTTTGATCCGAACAAGAAGTATCCTGCCGTAGTTTACGTTTACGGTGGTCCGCACGCCAACAACATTGACGAGTCTTGGAACTACATGACACGTCCTTGGGAAATCTACATGGCACAACGCGGTTACGTGGTCTACGTCGTAGACAATCGCGGTTCGCAGTACCGTGGTTTCGAATTCGAAAGTGTCACACACCGTCGTCTGGGCGAGGTGGAAATGGCCGACCAGATGGAAGGTGTGAAGTTCCTCAAGAGCCTTCCCTATGTCGATGCCAATCGTCTGGGCGTACACGGCTGGTCCTTTGGTGGCTTCATGACCACCAACTTAATGTGTACTTATCCCGATGTCTTCAAGGTCGGTGTGGCAGGCGGTCCCGTGATTGACTGGAAATACTACGAAGTCATGTACGGCGAACGCTACATGGACACGCCGCAGGAAAATCCCGAAGGCTATGCCGCTACCTCTTTGCTCAATAAGGCAAAGAACTTGAAGGGCAGATTGCAAATCATTGTGGGTTACAACGACCCGACTTGCGTTCTCCAGCACAGCCTTGCCTTTATGCGTGCCTGCATCGATGCCGATACGCAACCTGATTATTTTGTGTACCCCAGCCAGGGTCACAACATGATGGGTCACGACATGGTGCACCTCCACGAACGCATCACCCGCTACTTCGACGATTATTTGAAGTAAGCCCGGACGCTTTTTGAATATACGATCGTTGGAAGGTCGGTGAGTCCGCCGTTCTACCTCAGAACAGACGGCTCACCCGCCTTCCAACTTTTCTTTACGCTTACCTCCCTCTTTTACAAGACACTCCTGCTTATGCAAGTACAGATACATCCCTCGTGGGCATCCGTTCTGCAATCAGAGTTTGATGCACCCTACTTTCAGCAGCTGACTGCATTTGTCCGCCAGGAATACCAACAAGGTCCCTGTTATCCACCGGGTAGGGAAATCTTCAATGCCTTCAATCTCTGCCCGTTTGACCGCGTCAAAGTAGTCCTCATCGGACAAGATCCTTACCACGGTCCCGGACAAGCCGAAGGACTCTGCTTCTCCGTAAAGGAAGGCATCAAGCTACCGCCTTCACTCGTGAATATCTTCAAGGAAGTACAAGACGATACGGGCGCTCCGCAACCCGCTAACGGCAGTCTGCGCCGTTGGGCAGAACAGGGAGTTCTCTTGCTCAATGCCACCTTAACCGTTCGGGCTCACCAAGCGGGCTCACACCAGAATCGAGGTTGGGAAACCTTTACTGACGCTGTCATCCGTCAGCTCAGTGCGCAACGTGAGCACCTTGTCTTCATCCTTTGGGGAAGCTATGCCCAGAAGAAAGGCCAGGTAATTGACCGCAACCGCCACCTTGTACTCACATCCCCCCACCCTTCTCCTCTCTCTGCCTACCACGGCTTCTTCGGCAATCATCACTTTACCCGGTGTAACGATTACCTGCAAGAACACGGAGAAGAGACGATACGCTGGTAATCACGTAGAAACTATCTGATGGATTTAGAGGCTAAAAAAGGACTCATCACTATGAGTGTTGTACACGACCTTACTCCCTGACCTCTAATCTCTAAACCGACTCCATAACCCCATAACTTCATCCCCCACATGATACTCCAAGTTGGCGACGTGATTCTCACGTCTGAAATTCTCACAGAGTGCTTTTGCTGCGACCTCGAAGCTTGTAAAGGTGCATGCTGTGTCGAAGGTGACAGTGGTGCCCCGCTGACCTTAGACGAAGTAGGAAACCTCGAAGAAGTGCTCGACGAAGTCTGGCCCGAACTCAGTGCTAAGGCACAAAGCATCCTTGACAAACAAGGTGTTGCCTATACTGACTGCGAAGGCGACCTGGTGACCAGCATTGTCAATGGTAAAGACTGTGTCTTTACCTGCTACGGCAAGGACGGCTGTTGCTATTGTGCAACGGATAAGGCCTTCCGCGAAGGCCGCACTACGTGGTGTAAACCCATTTCCTGTGCCCTTTATCCGATTCGTGAAAAGCGATTTGGCAACGGACTGAGCGGTCTGCAATACCACCGTTGGGACATCTGTCGTCCGGCTGTAGAAAAAGGTAAGGAACTCAATCTGAAGATCTACCAGTTTCTAAAAGACCCGCTCATCCGCCGCTTTGGCGAGGCATGGTACAACGAACTCTGCGCTGTGGCTCAACAATTAGAAACAGAGACGGAGGCACCTGAAAAGGACTGAATTCCACGAAGTATATAAAGAGAACCATACCCTAACGAAAAAGGCTTTAGCTTGAGGATCCATCCTCAGCTAAAGCCTTTTCGTTGTTTTACGCCCCTCGTGCGAGTTTATGTGCATTACTCTCCCCAATCACTGCGGTCGAGATTACGATAATTGATCGCCTCCTTGATGTGCTCCACCTGTATCTGAGGCATACCAGCCAAGTCCGCAATGGTACGCGATACACGCAGAATGCGGTCATAGGCACGAGCAGAGAGTTGCAACCGCTTCATTGCCCGCGTAAGGGTCTCACTACAAGCCTCATCGAGTGCAGCATATTTCTCCAAGAGCAAACGGCTCATTTGGGCATTGCAATGTATACCGGGATGGGCTTCATAGCGCTTTGTCTGAATGGCACGGGCGGCAAGCACACGCTGCCGAATGACTTCACTACTCTCTCCCATCGGAGCAGAGGCCAAGTCGGTAACAGATACGGGAGTCACTTCTATCTGAATATCAAAACGGTCAAGCAACGGACCGCTGATTTTGTTCATGTAGCGTTGAATTTGTGCAGGCGAACAACTGCAAGTATGAGTGGGGTGATTGTAATAACCACACGGGCAGGGATTCATCGAAGCAACCAACATAAAGGAACAAGGGAGGGTTGCCGTGTATTTGGCACGCGAAATGGTAATTTCCCGATCCTCTAACGGTTGTCGAAGGGTTTCGAGAGCTGTGCGCGAGAATTCAGGCAATTCGTCTAAGAAAAGCACCCCATTGTGCGCCAGACTGATTTCTCCAGGCTTGCAACTGACCCCACCGCCAATTAACGCAACGTCCGATATGGTATGATGGGGAGCACGGAAAGGGCGTTGCGCTATTAGAGAGGTTTCTGCACCTAACTTTCCCGCTACTGAATGGATTTGCGTAGTTTCCAAACTCTCGTGCAACGTCAGATGGGGAAGAATAGAGGGCAAACGCTTCGCCATCATACTCTTACCACAACCGGGCGAACCAATGAGCATGATGTTATGTCCGCCTGCTGCCGCTACTTCAAAAGCACGCTTGACACTTTCCTGTCCCTTGACTTCTGCAAAATCAAAGGGAAAGTTGGTCTGTGCCTCATAGAATTCTTTACGGGTATCCACCTCTACCAGCTCCAAGGGTGCAGTGCCTTGCAAATACGCAATAACTTCTGACAGCCGGTCAGCCGTATAGACTTTAAGCCGATTGACCACAGCCGCTTCACGCGCATTCTCACGAGGAACTATCAGTGCATCAAATCCTTGTTCTCTGGCTTTAATAGCAATGGACAACGCCCCCTTGACGGCACGAATACTTCCGTCCAATCCTAATTCTCCCACAAAGACCGTACGCGAGAGAGGTTCGGCGGGCACTAACTTGAGAGTAGCCAAAATGGCCACTGCCAAAGGAAGGTCATAACCCGAACCTTCCTTACGCACATCAGCTGGTGCAAAGTTGATGGAATAATAGATTCGGTCGGGCAGGGAAATACCACTGCTCTGAAGCGCACTCTCTACACGGAGTTTGCTCTCCTTGACGGCATTATCAGGCAAACCAACCATCATAAAAATGCTTCCTGCTTCCTGGGAGTGCATCATCCGGGAATTGATCTCCAGCAACACGGGCATTGCGGCTAAACCATTGATGGCTGAAGTATGAATAGTGGCTAACATGGTATCGATGTAAAAGTGATGATTGACTTAGAAGTAGATTAGCGCAAACGGAAAATAATCGGAAGCTCGAACCAAACGCCTACGGGCTTTCCATCCTTTTCCCCAGGTTTCCAACGAGGCATCAGTTTAACAACGCGCAAAGCTTCGGCATCTAAGTGAGGATCGACTCCTCTGTCAACCTTTGCCAGTTTCACTTCTCCCTTTGAAGTAACCAAAAACTTTACCATCACTCTGCCTTGAATACCATTCTCCATGCACACAGTGGGGTAACGTAAGGTAGAACCTAAAAATTGGGAGAGTTTGGCCATGCCTCCAGGAAATGCAGGCAAGCTTACCTCATCACTTCCTTCATAAACCAGTTCGTCAAGCACCTCTTCAGCAGAATCGGTGATGGTACTGTCGACTGACTGAATAATGGTGTCATGCGCAACGACCTCTTGGGAATGGGCGAAGAACTGTGCGTGTGCGCCCCAAGGCGACAAAAAAAGACACAGGATAGCAAGACAAGAGCTACAATACAGCCTGCGATGGCTATGACCAACAGAATAGAAATATGAACTTGTTTTCATGGATGTATAAAATGAAGTACAACAAAAGTTTGTAAGTAAACCATGTGTTCTCGTAGGTGACGGGTACACATGGCCAAGTATAAAATGTGTACTCGTCGCTTACGAGAACACATAACTAAGGATGAAATGTGTCCCCGTCGATTACGAGAACACATAACTAAGGACGAAATGTGTCCCCGTAAGCGACGAGTACACATTGAGAGGCTATAAAAGTGTATTCCTCCACGACGGGAACACAACTGACACATAACAGCAGTGGATTGATTACCTGTAACGGGAGGAAACGGAAAATGTTACCATTTCACGTCTGCTACTTTCTGCACGTCACGCTGGCGAATAATACCTTCAGCATCGACTACCATCAGTGACGGAACATAGCGTAACCCCAATCGCTGTGCCAATGGCGAATTAAATGCCTTACGCTCGCACACAATGGGATAAGGTATGGAATCGTTCTCCAAGGTGCGACGCAACACATTACGGTCTAAGTCCATCGAAACAATCAGACATTCCCAATTTCCCTTGGCTTGCTTAAGCTTCTGGTGCAAATCGTGCATAAAGACTTTGCTCTCTCCGGGCCAGGTACTCAGACAGGCTATCACCAGCTTCTTTCCCCGATAGTCGGCGGAAGAGACTTTCTTGCCATCCAGCGTTTCGGCTGTAAACTCGGGAAGCGGCTTCCCTACCCCGTTAAGGAACAACGGACGAGCAAAATCATTGAGGTAACGTACAGCATGATTCTTAGGCTGTGCCTTATAAAGAATGTCGAGCATCTGCAGGGATAGGGAACTGTCCTTGGAAGGTTGCAGGAAGAACATGCGGAACACAGCTACGGCGGCCATACTCTCCGCATGCGTGCGGATAAACTGAGCCGCAGCCAGTCGATGATTACTTTCAGGACCCTTCAATTGTTCTTGTCTGAACTCTGTCAACAAGTTATTTTCATCCGTACCCGATATTTCTGCCACGCCAATTTGCGCTGCGTCTCCCTTCATTCGCACCGTTTTACCCGGTTCGGCTATGATGTAGGCCTGCGTATAATTCGGATAAAGCAAGGTCAGCAACGCTGGCTCTGTGAGTTTTCGCTCATAAAGAAAATCACCATCTTCGATGCGTATGGTGTCTACTCCTTCGAAGGCACCGTCTTCGCTGTACACATAGAACTCTGCGTTGTTGATATTCTTCAACGAACCTTCAAAACGAGCGCGATCCTTACCGGGACCACAAGCCGCCACCGTCCATAAGGTGGCAAGCAATAAAAGGGAGGAATAGAACTTTCTCATGGAAAAAGAAAATACAAAAAAGGCAGAAGGAGAATGAAGATGCCGCACTGGCACTCTACATTCTCCTTCAATAAGAATATTAAGTAGAATAGACGGCTTGTCTTACTCTGTTACTTATTTTACTACGCTCTGGAAATTAGCATCGTTGAAGTAAGCAGCAAATTCCAAATCCTTAGCAGCACGTGCCTTCATCTTGGAATCCTTAGCGATAGCATCCTTCAAGTTAGATACCACAGCGGCAGACTGCTGCGTGCGAGCAGCAACAACAGCCTTCAAGTAGCTGGTCAAAGCGTTAGGCTTTGCTACACCGTTGAGCGTAGCGGCAGCCGTGCTGTAATCCTTGTTGAGGATCTGAGCCAAAGCGGCAGCGTTCGTCTTCACGCCGTTCAAGCTCTGAGCAGCCTGTGCGTAGTTACCCTGAGCGATCTGAATCGTACCGAGCAATTCGCTGTAGTTCTTAGCAGAAGTTGCCTTAGAGAGGTAATTCTGAGCCTGGTCAGCGTTACCTTCGGCCAAAGCGAGGAGTGCAAGGTTAGCGTTTACTTCAGCAGCATCAGCCTTCTTGCTTGCAGCCTGGTTGAGGTAATTCTTGGCAGCAGCGAGGTCACCTTCCTGAATAGCGAGACCAGCGAGGTTGTTGTAAGCGCGGTAGTCGCTTGCATACTGCTTCGTAGTCGTCGTGTAGATATCCTTCTGCTCAGCAGCATTGTCCGTAAGCGTAGCAGCGTAAAGCAATTCTTCTACAGAAAGTTTAGAAGCGTCGCTCTTGTACTGAGCCTGGATTTCATCATCCGTACGACCGATGAGGTTGTAGTTGATCGTCATGCGAGCGCGACGGAGTTCGGGAAGAATCTCGTTAGCCAATTTCTCGAAACCTGCAGAGAGGTTACGGATTTGCTTTTCACGTTCTTCGGGATCGGGATACATAGAGAGTACGCGGAGAATCACGTCCTTATCCTGGATGTTAGAAGCCTTTACCAATTCCTGGAAGCCTTCCCAGTCTTCAGCCGTGTACTTCTGGTCTACGCTCGTGCTGAGTTCGTTAGCCTTCAACTGCTTGTTTACATAGTCAGCAGAAGAGTTCTGACGCTTTTCAGCCAACTCTGTATTGAACTTCAACGAACCTTCGGGAGAAGCGTAAGCTGAGATTTCGATATTGTCAAGCATAAAGCCCTTCTGGTCAGCCTTGATTTCGCGAAGCGTCTTCACGAAGTCCTGAACAGAGGCACCCTTCAACTCGCTGTTGCGTACGTTAGCCTGGTTGATGAGGTACTTAATCTGAGCCTGCTTCGTCTGCTTGATAGCATATTGGAAAGCATCGGGAGCCAACTCGGTATTGCCAGAAGCGGCAGCTTCGCCAACCAAAGTAGAAGTTGCAATCACACCGTCAGCAACCTTTACTGCGGGAACTTCTACCTGCTTCTTACCGATACGTGCCTGGAACGTCAGATAAAGTTCGCTCTTCTGCATTGCGGGAATGTAGTCGAAGCTGTTTTTCATCGTGTAGTTGCCACCGAGCTTGTAGGAGATTTCCTGGTCATTGCCCTGTACCTTCTCACCCTGGAAGGTTGCATTCTGACCTACTGCCTTACCGCCTTCGTAACGGAGTTCGGGAGTTACGGTCACTACGGCTTTCTTCTTCATGTACTTCTCGGGGAAGCGGCCATTGATTGTTACAGGCACTTTGCCACTAACAGCTTCCATCGGAGAGGGAGTTACCGTGAAATTGTCAGCTGAGAGTTCACCCAGCTTTTTGCATGAGCTAAGTACGAGCGTACTGGCCAATGCTGCAGAGAATAAAAGTTTGGATTGCATAAAATAGGATTGATATTTAGTTTCAGTTGATTGCCACACACGCATGACATAGAACCCAAAACGCGGCGCAAAGATAAAGAAATTAGCATTACTGCTAGAAAAGAGGACTCTGATTTTAATAAACGTTTGACTGAACTGTCAGAAAAAGCACGTTTACATTGACAAGTTGAGCTTTTTCCTAAGCAAACTACTTACTTTGCGATGGTGTATGAACGGTTTTTATACTAACGAAAAGCGAAGAATCACAGAGACTTTTCGACTGATAATTAAGAATGATGTTGTTCACCCAAACGACGGCAAGCTTTGCCACCTAACAAACAGTACAGACCTAATGCCACAAAAGGAATGCTGAGCAATTGTCCTTGGTTAAGCCCAATGGTCTGTTGCATTGCAAGTTCCCAAGGCTCCTGCACTTCTTTGAAGAACTCTACAAAGAAACGGAACGAGAAGATTGTAGCCAGGCAATAGCCAAAATAAAAACCTGTTCCAACCTTTTCCTTCCAGCGACGATAAAGCAGGATGCCGATGATAAAGAATACGAAATAGGCGATAGCTTCATACAACTGACCAGGATGACGGGGCAAAGTATCTCCGTTTTGTACAAAGATAAAACCAAAGTCACTGCCTGTATATTTACCGACAATCTCTGAGTTCATCAGGTTGCCCAAACGGATAAAGCAGGCACAAATAGGCGTTGCAATGGCTATGTTGTCTAAGACACGCATGAGGTTGACCTTGTACTTACGCACATACAACCCCAAAGCAATCATCAATCCAAGGGTTCCTCCGTGCGAGGCCAAGCCCGAATAGCCCGTAAATTTCCAGGAGCCATCGGACAAATGGCGGATAGGCAACAACATTTCAATCGGGTGACTGAGGAAATAGGGAGCTTCGTACAAAAGACAATGCCCTAAACGAGCACCAAGTAAAATACCGATGAAACAGTACAAGAACAGGGGGTCAAACTTTTCCTGAGGAATACGTTGACGTTTATACAACTGATAGACGACAACATAAGCCAGTGCCAACCCAATACACCAACAAAGCGAGTACCATCGCACTTCAAACGAACCTAAACTGAAGGCGACAATGGAGGGATTCCATTCAATCATAAAAGAAGTTTTGAGAGTACGTTGACTATCTATTTTACATAGATAAAAGAAAGAGTTTAGGAGACTGCGAGCTGACAAGGCTGATACAACTTAACCGTGCCTCAACCCGTCACTTACAATGCTAAACTCCTAAACTCTTCCCCATTTCAACGGTAAAAACGCTTGTTTAACCTACCACTATACATTGAAACGGAAGTGCATGATATCGCCGTCCTGCACTTCATATTCTTTACCTTCTACATGAAGCAGACCTGCTTCACGAACGGCTGATTCCGAACCGAGGCGAATGTAATCTTCGTACTTGATGACTTCAGCACGAATAAAGCCCTTTTCAAAGTCGGTATGAATCACACCGGCACACTGCGGTGCCTTCCAGCCACGATGGTAAGTCCATGCCTTCACTTCCATTTCACCGGCAGTGATGAAGGTTTCCAGTTCCAACATCTTGTAGGCAGTCTTAATCAAACGGTTGCAACCGCTCTCTTCCAAGCCTACATCCTGCAAGAACATCTGGCGCTCCTCATACGTTTCGAGTTCAGCAATGTCTGCCTCTGTTTGTGCTGCCAATACGAGCACCTCAGCACCTTCGTCCTTAACAGCTTCACGTACCTGCTCTACATAATGATTACCCGTAGCGGCAGAAGCCTCATCTACGTTACATACATAAAGCACCGGCTTTGAAGTCAACAGGAACAAGCCCTTCGCAGCCTTCTGTTCTTCTTTCGATTCGAACTGCACACTGCGTGCGCTCTTACCCTGCAACAATGCTTCCTTATAAGCGAGCAGTACGGTATACTCCAATTTAGCATTCTTGTCACCGCCTACCTGTGCAATTTTTTCTACGCGCTTAATGCGGTTTTCAACCGTTTCCAGGTCCTTGAGTTGTAATTCTGTATCGATGATCTCCTTATCACGAACAGGGTCTACACTGCCGTCAACGTGTACCACGTTACCGTCATCAAAGCAACGCAACACGTGAATAATCGCATCTGTTTCGCGGATATTGCCCAAGAACTGGTTACCCAAACCTTCACCCTTGGAAGCACCTTTTACCAGACCGGCAATATCAACGATTTCGACCGTCGTAGGTACAATACGTCCGGGATGAACCAATTCTGCCAACTTAGTCAAACGCTCATCGGGCACGGTAATGACACCGACATTCGGTTCAATGGTGCAGAAAGGGAAGTTTGCAGATTGTGCCTTGGCATTACTCAGGCAGTTAAACAGCGTAGACTTTCCGACATTGGGAAGTCCAACTATACCACATTGTAAACTCATAGATTCGTCTTGTTTCTTGATTTTAAGGCGCAAAGTTACGCCTTGAGGCTTGAAAGGCAAAAGATTGATGGGATAAAATAGGAGAAGAACTGGTTGAGAGGAAGTTACAAGTTTCTGGAAAAAGGGAAACAACTTACAGAAAGGATGAAAGTGACGAACGCTGCGTACAAAAGCTCCTACACTTCTACTATCTGTTGCTTTTAAGGCCATTTCATCGATAGAAAGAGACCTGCCCCAGATGAATCAGCAACTGGAAAACGGAAGAATAAAAGGAAGCTGTTCCTCCTGCTATCCTTCACAAAGACTACAATCGGATGCCCCTACCTTTCTTCCCCTCCTTAGATACCCGTTCCACTTAAAAACAAAGAGGCTAAGACCTTTTACAATCTTAGCCTCCACTTTATTTGAGAGAATATTTGCCTTACTCCGCTACCACCAAACGGTTCTCCTGAAGATGTACACGATAAGTTTTACCCTTCTTGGTCGGGAATTTCAACAGGCGGTCACCATAGCGAACTTGGCAGATGCCGCCACCGTTCGACTGAATACGCGCTTCCTTGAGCATACCTTTTTCCCAGCTCAAATCAATGCCGAAGTTACCACGGGCACGCAAGCCGCTGATCTGTCCGGTAGGCCAGGCATCGGGCAAAGAAGGAAGAAGATCGATAAAACCTGCATGACTTTGCAAGAGCATCTCCGTCACACCGGCTACGCCACCAAAGTTACCATCGATTTGGAAAGGCGGATGGATGTCCCACAAATTGTCAGCCGTACCATTCTTCAACAAATTCGCAAAGAGCACATAAGAATGGTTGCCATCGTGCAAACGGGCCCATTGGTTTAACTTCCAACCCATGCTCCAACCCGTAGCACCATCACCGCGATGTTCCAATACCACGCGCGATGCCTTCGCCAAGTCGGGAGTTGTACGGGGTGAAATGGTGCGACCGGGATGCAAACCAAACAAATGATTGACGTGGCGATGCTGGTCTTTCGGATCGTCGATATCCTTACTCCACTCCATCAGTTGTCCGTAACGTCCGATACGATAAGGTGCCAACTCACGCAAGATGGTTTCCCATTGCTTCACCTTGTCAGCATCGGTGCCCAACACCTTAGCTGCATCAATACAGTCCAAAAGAATTTCACGGATGACGGCATGCGTGAAGGTAGTACCTTCATCTACGGGACCGTGTTCGGGAGAAGTAGAAGGAGCTGCAGTCAGTGTACCATCGGGCTTACGCCAGAGGAAATCTTCGCAGAATAAAGCACAACCTTTCATCAAAGGATAGGCCGTGTTGCGAAGGAAATCGACATCACGGGTATAATCATAATATTCCCAGAGGTGTGTAGCCAACCAAGAAGCGGCCATCGGATTGTAATTCCATGACATATCGGCGCCTTCCAAAGGTGCGGTGAAACCAAAGATATTGGCAGAAATACCTGCTGCCCATCCTCGTGCTCCCCAATACGCTTTAGCCGTGCGTTCACCGGGCTTTTCAAGCAAACGGATAAAATCAGTCAATGGCTCAGCACACTCTGCAAGATTAGTAGAAAGTGCAGGCCAATAGTTCATCTGCAGATTGATGTTGTTGTGGTAATCCACACGCCAGGGACCGTCTACATTATTGTGCCAAATACCTTGCAGATTGGCAGGCAAGTTGCCCGGACGGGAAGAAGCAATGAGCAAGTAACGACCATACTGATAGTAAAGAGTCTCAAGACCGAGGTCTTTCACGCCCTTGCGATAATCTGCCAAACGTTGGTTCGTCGGTTTCTGAGAGGTCGGACCATCAAGCTCAAAATTGACTCTACCAAACAAAGCTGCATAATCTTTGTAGTGTGCTGCAAAAAGCTTGTTATAGCCCGCTTTCATCGCCTTTTTCATCCACGCTTTTGTCGTAGCCTGCGGATTTACACCCACATAGGCTTTCGCATCGTTGAAATCAGGATTATAATTGGGTGCATAGTCTGTATCGGCAGTCAACAGAATGGTCACAGCGTCTGCGCCAACAACCTTCAGTTTTCCGTCTGTATAGGTTACACTTCCCTTGGTCGGTATAACTTGCAAGCGAACAGCATACTCCATGCCATTGTTGTCGAGATGTCCTACATAGCAAAGTCCTCCCTTTCCATCCGGACGGAAAGTTCCTTCACCTAAAGGATTCGGCGTATAGTTTACAATCAGGTTCTGCTTACCCTTCTCAGAAGCGGTCAGGCGAACCGCCATCACGTTGGCAGGATAAGAAATAAACGTACGACGTTCGTAGCTCACTCCATTTTCTGCCGTGAAGCTCACCTTGGCATAGGCGGAGTCAACAGACAAAGCCCGACGGTAATGCTTCACGCCTTTTTCTGAAATATCCGTTTCCAACGTCAGTTCTCCCAACGTAGTAAAAGAACCAAAGCGGAACTGCGGCTCTCTCCAGGCTTCGTAAGGAACAGGACTGTTGAAGTTTGCTTGAGTCAACTGCGCTGCCTTATCCCAATCTCCATCCAAAAATGCTTGGCGAATGTCTTTTAGCAAATGCGCAGACTGTTTGTTTTGGTTCCAATAATCCTGCGGACCTTTTGCGGTGTTCGGCCCACCACGCCAAAGTGTCTTTTCGTTCAACGTATAGCGTTCCGTTGCAACAGATCCCATCACATTACAGCCTATGCTGCCATTACCTAATGGCAACGAACGATATTCCCATTCGGGGTCAAAATTACTGCCCGCATCACCCGCACTGATAGGCTTGTGCTGCTTGTCGTACTTTTCGGGATGACCGCCCCACCAGCATTGCTGGCCTCGGAGCGATGTCGGTTCATCGAACCATACCTCGTGCTGTGCATGTGCGGTTCCCATGCCCAACAGAAGGCAAGAAGCTAAGAGGATGTGTTTCATACAAACGATTAAAATGAAAGTAGCTGAACAACCAAACGCAAGAAACGAAGACTTCTGCAGTTTAGCGGCTCCTCAACTTGACTTGATTATTTTCGAATATTTTCCGTGGTTTTATCGATGAAATAACGAGGTCTGCGTTTAACCTCTACATAGATTTTTCCTACGTATTCACCGATGATTCCACAAGCAATCAGAATGGCTCCTCCGATAAACCAAATGGAAATCAGCTGGGAGGTCCAACCTGCAATGGTATTTCCCTCGAAATACTGTACTACACCATACACGATGGCTGCAAACGAGATGAAAAGGAAGAAAATGCCCAACAAGGTGATGAACTGCAACGGACGAATAGAGAAAGAGGTTATGCCATCTAATGCAAATGCCAGCATCTTGCGTAACGGATACTTGGATTCACCCGCAAAGCGTTCCGCCCGGTCGTAATATACCTGTGCTGAAGGGAAACCCAAAGCAGAAACCATTCCCCGTAGGAAAAGATTTCGCTCGGGAAAAGCCATCAACGCCTGTAAAGCACGCTGACTCATCAACCGAAAGTCAGCATGGTTATACACAACACCCGTATTCATCGCATGCATCATGCTATAAAAAGCCAATGCAGTGGTACGTTTAAAGAAAGTATCGGTCTTACGCTCCTTGCGCACCCCAAAGACTACATCGATTCCCTTGCGATAAAAGTCGACCATTTGGGGAATAACCTCCACATCGTCTTGCAAGTCAGCATCAATCGACACAGCCGCATCGGCATGAACAGCGGCCCATTCCAGTCCGGCCCACAGTGCTTGTTGGTGGCCGACGTTATGAGCAAGCTTCAATCCCGTCACATAAGCATTTTCTTGAGCAAACTTCTCAATCAATTCCCAAGTGCGGTCCTTACTTCCGTCATTGACATAGAGGATATTTCCCTCATCGATTTGACCCGATGCTTTCATTCCGTCCAACACGGAAGAAAGCCGGCTTGTTGTTTCGGTCAAGACGGCTTCCTCATTATAACAAGGTACTACGATGACTAATTTCATATTTTCTTCTTAAAGACAAATCGAACCAACAGAAAGTTGACGGGGATGGCAACGGCATAAACTGGAAAGGGCACATAGACCTCGGGAATACCTGCATAACTAAACAAACGGAACAAGCCTAAATGCAAGAGAAAGTTTACGCCATGGGCACCGCTCATGCCCCAAAACTTGCGCCACGAAGGAGCAGTACCAAAGGTGAAACGCGCCGTCAAATAAAAGTTCGCGACGAAGGATATGAAGTAACCCAAGGCATAAGCCACATCGGCAAGGATAACCAGGCGCAACAACAAGTACAAGCCGTAATGAAAGGCAGTCGCAAAAACGCCAACCAGTCCAAAGCGCACCACTTCACCCCAAAAAACACGCCTTTTCATCGGCGTTCGAAGTAATAGAAGTGAATCATGCGACGATCGTCACAACTCTTGTGATGGAAGTCCTCTACCTCGTGCACTTTATAGGCAGGATAACGCTGACAGAAATCTGTAATGTCTTCCCCATTGACCAGCAAGTAACCCTCTTGAGGCATAAAAGCAAAGAAGGGAACGACTCGGTCGCCCAAATAATAGTTGATGGTAAAGGGATGAATCGGGTTGCCTGGTGTATATTGAGAGCGGAAAGAGTAAACCTTGCCTTCGGGAACATAATGAGCCACCTTTTCTGCCACAAATTTGTCACTCTTCGTATTCAAAACTATGGGTTGATACACCCCATCAAGGGCAAAGAAAATGGAGAAAATCAACGTAATCACCGCAGGAACTAAGCGATTCGTTTGCTTCCTTCCTACGATGAAGAAAATAATCGCAACGATTGGGGCGAAATAAGCTCCCCATTCGGGCCAAGTCGGCGACGTATCGCGCAGGGCACGCAACATCAGCAGGTTAGCATTGTAGTCCTTCACACCCATCCAACTTTCGGGAATACCACCCAGTCGAACCACGATGAAAACGAGTGAAAGCAGTGCGGCCAAGGAAGCCAGCACCCAGCCAAACCAGTCTAACACCCGACGATGGTGATCGCGCAACCAAAGGATATATTCTGCCAAGAAATAGGCCAGGAAGGGATAAACAGGCAACAAGTAAACGCTGCGTTTACTCTTGGGAATACAGTAGAATACAAAGATAACCACGAAACTCATCAAGGAGAACAGACGCGCATCATCCATGGTGCGGATGTAGGTACGAAAACGCGCCCAAGCATCCCCGAGGCTTCCGAACGAAGGCTTGCGGTAACGCAACACAAACAACGACATCAGCACCAGCAACGTATAAGGCACAAAACCAGTAATGACCGTCATCACATTATAAGGCCAGGGGTTGACGTGGCTTTCATAACTCATCTTACCCAACAGGCGCAGCACGTTTTCCTCATAGACCAAATCCCAAAAACGCTGTCCACCCTGTTGATAAGCTGCCACGTACCAAATAGCCGGCAGTATGCAAGCCAACAAACCAACGACAAAGAAACGTCCGAAGATGCGTGCAAAACCCTTACCTCTGACCCAAGCGAAAAGCGCCACCGTCAAGCAGGGCAATCCCAAACCTACGGGACCTTTCGAAAGAAAAGCGCCACTTAAAGCCAAAATACCCCACCAGGGCAGTCCTTGCATATCGCGCTCTACCCAACGATAAAGTTGATACAGAGCCCACACCATCATCAAGGTGAGCACCATGTCAACCCGACACGCCACACCCGCACGGTGTACTTCGAAATTACTCAGCGTAATCAGTCCCATCAGGAAAGCGACTTCGGCACCCCGACGTTTTGCATAAAATCCATACCCCGCCAGCACCATAGCAGCCAACGCCAAGGCAGAAGGGATACGCGCCGTGTATTCCGTTACGCCACCCGTCAGCAAGGAGAAAGTAGCAATGAGCCAATGGAAGAAAGGAGGCTTATATGCCATATCCACCCCGTTGTTGACAGGAAGCACCCAGTTTCCATGCTCCAACATGGACACCGCTACCACCGCTTCACGCGGCTCACCACGGGTATTAAAGAGGGTTTCCCCCAAAAAGAAGAAAAGCGAGATGATACAGATAAGTGCCAGCATCCAAGCGTAGCGTCTGTGTAAGGTGGAAGATTGCAACATCATACGGATGTAAGAAGTTTTACTTTGATTTTCGTGCAAATTTAAAAAAATCGAGTTGTTTAACTCCCCTCCCTCTCTTCATTTGTACCAATCGTAGTTCTCCATCATCCCCCTTCATCGCCCTTCTTTCCACAGGGTGCCCGTCGGCTCTCTGCTTCTCTGCCCATTGGGGTTAGGAAAGACAACAACTTGAGCAAGCTCATTCTCAATCTTAAAAAAGCCTCTTCTTTCTTATCATAGCTTACGTAGCTTTTCAGAAAGTATCCGTATCTTTGCCTATAGGATTACTGACTACATTCAAACTAACACAATATGAAGTTTAAAACCATTCTCACATCATTGCTCGTTGCTGGCTGTGCCACGCAAGGCGCATTCGCTCAAAGCACAGACAAGAGCGAAAAGGAAAAAGCAGACTATCCGCACATGTTTATTGGTGTTCAAGGCGGTGGACAAGTCACCTTCACCAACTACAAAGCGACGAAGTTGATCACACCGATTGGTGCCTTCAGCGTCGGCGGCATGTTTACCCCGGCAGTAGGAGCCCGTTTGCACGTAAGTGGCATCAATGAAAAGGGCGGCTTGAAGAGCTTAGACAAGACGTATGAATACAAGTACGTAACTTCTAACCTCGACTTGATGTTGAATCTTTGCAACGTCTTTGCACCCAACAAGAATCACACGCTCAACGCCTATCTGATTGGTGGTGTTGGTCTGGGTTATGCTTGGGACAACGATGACCTCAAGGGTTTGTCACTCTCTGCCTCCGAAAAGAACCTCAATTTGCGTTGGGACGAAGACCGTCTTGTTCACAACTTCCGCGTGGGTATGCAACTCGAAGCAGAACTTTGCCGTAACGTAGGTTTGAACCTCGAAGTTACTGCCAACAACCTTCACGACCGCTTCAACTCTAAGTTAAATGGTAAGGGCGACTGGCAGGTTCAAGCCATGCTCGGTTTAAACTTCAAGTTCGGTTTCAAGAAGAAACGTCCTGCGCGTGAAGTAGTTCCTCCTGTTCAGGAACCCGTGCGTGAAGAGCCCAAAGAAGTAACGCCAGCTCCCCAGCCCGCTCCTGCTCCCGCACCCGCTCCCAAGCCTGCTCCTGAAAAGAAGGCAGAGACCAAGCGTGTAGAAGTATTCTTTGCACTCAACAGTGCTACGCCCAACCAGGCAGAAGAAGCTAAGGTTAAAGACCTCGCCGCATGGCTCAAGGCACATCCCGATGCCAAGGTAGAACTCACCGGTTATGCCGATGCTGGTACGGGTAATGCCAATGTCAACAATACCATCTCTCAGAAGCGTGTAAACCAGATTGCCAAGCTCCTTTCTGAGAAGTATGGCATCGCCGCTTCACGCATTAGCTCTGCTCACAAGGGCGACACGGTTCAGCCTTTCTCTTCCAACGATGCTAACCGTGTTGTAATCGGCTTGAGCACCAGCAAGTAAATCCATCCTACCCTATCTGAAGAAGAACAATTCTCTTCTGCAGACTCATCCACTAAAAAAGCGGAGGCTCCGTCAAGGGGTCTCCGCTTTTTTGGTAAGCTTCATCCACTCACCACGCTGTCCTGACTACGTTCCACGATAGTTCTGCTGTGTTCCTCAACGGCTGGTTAGAGATACTACGCTCCTACCCAAACAATCTATTTGCTTTAAATACAACACAATACAGCGCATTTGTATAGAGATATAGAGCAGAAAGCAGAAAATAGAAACAATAATAAGAGGATACATACCTTGCTATCTTTTGAAGAATCCATAAATTTGCGGCATGAGTTAATGCTTTATCCCGTAAACAACACTAGGATATGCGAAGCTGACCACACAGTAAAGGAGCGGTATCCGAAAAGCTATATGAGTAGGAAGTCCTCATCATTTGGTTCATCATGAAACAGTTCATCCAATCGTTCATGCTGCTTGCACTCATTGGTCTAGGTGCTGTGAGTTGTAACAACGTCCAAGAAAAATCAGTTGTTCAGCCAGTCGATAAAACTGATGCCCGGACGACTCAATTATCAACCGCCCTGCAAGAAATAATGAATTCGAAGCAGGACAACCTCAAGCAAGGTGGATACATTATCTATGATGCGGAGACGGATAGTATCGCCGTACTCGATCCCCACGGTTATTCCATCTTCCGGACTCTCAAACAAGGCATTGAAAAGGGCGGTGGCACGGTTGCCAAACTATCTATAGACCCTGAGAAAGAGGGCTGGAGCTACGCAGGCGAATGCGACAGTAAAAAGGAAAGTGCTTTCAACTTGCTACATCAGAAAAAGGAAGATTTACTGGCTGACCAATCGTTTGAAATCTATCTTAAACGCCAGGAGAACGGACTCTATAAGGTGTGGTATCGTATAGCAACTCCCGAAAAGTAGTACCCCAAGCACTGCCTATCTGTCTATCCCTGTAAAGGGACAACACCGATCGTAGGGATGGGTTCTTCCCATAAAAGAAAAGCGACCCGCTTCTTTTCAAACAAGAAGCGGGTCGCTTTTATATGGAATTGATGAAAGAAAGAAGTTCTTACTTCACCGTAATCAGGAAGTAATTCTTCTTACCACGCTGTACAAGGAGGTATTTACCGTCAATCAAGTCCTCAGCAGTGATTTCGCGGTCGAAAGCTTCAAGCTTTTCCTTGTTCAAGCTTACGCCACCACCTTGAGTCAGCTTGCGCATTTCGCCCTTGGAAGCGAAACATTGCGTAGCCTCAGCAAAGAGGTCAACAGCCTTGGCACCTACAGCCTGGTCACGCGTTACCTCGAAGTGAGGCACACCGTCGAAGACGCTGAGGAAAGTCTCCTCGTCGAGCTTCAACAAGCTTTCCTTCGTAGCCTTGCCAAAGAGGATGTTAGAAGCCTCGAGTGCCATTTCGTAGTCCTCACGGCTATGAACCATGCACGTTACTTCTTCACCCAAACGCTTCTGAAGCAAGCGACGACCCGGATCTGCACGATGTTCGGCAATCAAAGCGTCGATTTCCTCATGCGTCAAGCTCGTAAAGATCTTAATGTAGCGTTCCGCTTCCTCGTCACCCACGTTCAGCCAGAACTGGTAGAACTTATAGGGAGTCGTGTAGCGGCGATCCAACCACACGTTGCCCTGTTCCGTCTTACCAAACTTCTTACCGTCAGCCTTGGTAATCAGGGGACAAGTCAATGCGAAAGCTTCGGCTTCTGCGCCAAGTGTACGACGAATGAGTTCCGAACCCGTAGTAATGTTGCCCCACTGATCCGAACCACCCATTTGGAGTTTACAACCCTTTGTCTGATAGAGGTGAAGGAAGTCGTAACCCTGGAGCAACTGGTACGTAAACTCCGTGAAAGAAAGACCGTCGCGAGCTTCGCCGTTCAAGCGTTTCTTAACCGAATCCTTCGCCATCATATAGTTCACCGTGATGTGCTTACCTATTTCGCGTGCGAAGTCAAGGAAAGTGAAGTCCTTCATCCAGTCGTAGTTGTTAACCAACTCGGCTGCGTTGGGCGCATCAGAATCAAAATCCAAGAAATGAGAAAGTTGCTTCTTGATACAAGCCACGTTGTGACGAAGCACTTCTTCCGTCAGCAAATTGCGCTCTGCGCTTTTGCCTGAAGGGTCACCAATCATACCCGTTGCACCACCGACAAGAGCCAGCGGCTTGTGTCCGGCACGCTGAAAGTGACGGAGCATCATTACCGAACAAAGGTGACCGATGTGTAAAGAGTCTGCTGTAGGGTCAATGCCAACGTATGCCGTCACCATTTCCTTACCAAGCAATTCTTCCGTACCGGGCATCATCTGGTGGAGCATTCCGCGCCATTTGAGTTCTTCAACAAAATTCATAATGTATCGTTTGTTTAGTATGTTTGTAGCTATCAAGCCGCTCACGCGCCATGCGCGGCGCATCAGCTATGCAAAGGTACGGCAAACCTCATCAACTACAGCCGTTTTTCTGATTCTTTTCGTTTCCTACGAGTTGGGAGCGAAAGCTTCGGTGTTTTCTTCCTCTTCATCGGTCTCTTCGCGCCGACAATCGGGAGGAGTCAGGGCGTATGATTCGGGATGATAATGCTTCCCGAAACTCAGATGCAAGCCTGCCTGCAACAGTTGACGCGCCAAGGCGGGTTTGCCACGAAAGCCGTGCACCGTCCACTGGGTGGTCGGACTGAACTTACGCCGCAGGTACAACAGGCGGTCGAAGGCACGAACGACATGAAGCGTAACGGGCAAACGGTATTGCTCTGCCCAACGTAGTTGCCTGGTCAGTACTTCTTCTTGCACCGCCATATCGGCTCCGCGCATTCGGTCAAGCCCGCATTCGCCCACGGCAACTACCTGGGGATGAGCCAAGAGCTGCTCCAAATGAGACAACCTGCGTGAGAGTGCGGCTTCGTCTACCGTCCACCAAGGATGAATGCCTGCGGTATACAACGCGCCAGCACGGGGAACAAAGAGGGAGGGATTATCAATCCACGCAAGCGGCAAGTTTATCAACGCTGCACCTGCGGGAGCCTGGAGATTGTGCGTGTGGAAATCAAATAACATGGTCGTAGCAAAGAAATCAAGGCTAACCGCGAGACGGGACAGCCCCGCCGCTACGCTGAACTTCCCGGCTTAGGGCACCGGGTCGTACCCACTCCCACCCCACGGATGACAACGCAGAATGCGTCGGATGGCCAGGTAGAGTCCCTTCACTGCCCCGTGTTTCTGAAGGGCTTCGACTGCGTACTGCGAGCAACTCGGTGTGTAACGACACGAAGGAGGAAGCATCGGAGAGACGAAGCGCTGGTAAAAACGAATGGGAAGGATGAGTAAGCGGGCTGGAATTTGAGAAAAGGAGACTTTCATGCTGCTAAGAGGCTTGACGATGCAACTACATCGTGCGAGATACGACCAAAGCCGAGGGGACAGGGTCTTTTTTCATAGCCTCTCCCATCCGCACCAACACCGTGTGCATACATTTCTTGATTTTCGCGGACGGTACGGGTTGGTCAGACAGCCAGATAAAGGCTATATGCAGTCCGAGCCCTTCAGGCAACTCCTCCCAAAGGCAAGCTTTCTGCAAGCGATAGGCCTCGCGCAACTGCCGCTTGGCGCGATTACGGTCAACGGCATGCTTAAACTTACGTTTCGAGACACTCAAGAGCACTTTGACACGCGGTCCGCTCCCATCCCACGCTACCGGACGATAAGTCACACGCAGCGGATAGACAGTAAACGACTTGTTCCCGGCATGGAAAAGCGCATCAATCTCGTTGCGCAGGCAAAGATGTTCGGGTTTACGAAAGGTGTAACGTGCCATAAGTCAGAAACAGATTAGGAGGATTAAACTAAAGGAAAGGCTACCTCGGGGTTCACCCTCGGGTACACAAAGTGGCTACGCCATACCTGTCATTGCGGGACATGAGCGTAGCCACTTTTGTTATTCAGTGTATAAGCAAGACACCGACAGGTGCTTACTTCTTTTCGTTTTCAAGATAAAGTTCAATTGCAGCAGTCATAGACTTAGCTTCGGGAGTCGGAGCGGAGAGGTCACAGCGCAAACCGGCATCTTCCATTGCCTTTTTCGTAGCAGGACCGAAACAAGCCAAACGGGTATCTCCCTGTTTGAAGTCGGGGAAGTTCTTGAGCAAGGACTCGACTCCTGCGGGGGTAAAGAGCACGATCATGTCGTAGTCAAATGCCTGATCTTGGGGGAACTCGTTGCTGACGGTGCGATACATCACGCACTCTTTGTGATTGAGCTTCTTTGCGTCGAGCATCTGTTGCACATCGTCGTTATGCACGTCAGAGAGCGGAACCAAATATTTCTCCGTCTTATGCTTTGCCATCACCGTCACCAACTCGGGCCACTTACCCGTGCTACCGAAGAACACCTTGCGCTTGCGGTATTGCACGTACTTCTGGATATAGAGGGCTACCGTTTCAGAAATACCGAAGTACTTCATGTCTTCGGGCAACGTGATGCGCATTTCCTTACAGAGCGTAAAGAAGAAATCGATCGCGTGACGTGAGCTGAACACAATGGCGGTATGGTCGAGAATCTGCACCTTCTGCTGGCGGAATTCGCGAGCGGTAAGGCCTTCAATCTTGATAAACGGATGAAACGTGAACTTTACGTCTTCTTTTGCTTCGATGTCGAAATAGGGGGACTTTTCGGAACTTGGTTTCGGTTGTGAAACAAGAATCTTCTTGATCATAGACTTCATAAATGTGCGATTCCTTACCAAGCCAAAGTAAGCGAGCCTACCTTGGCATACTGGCTAAACGGATTCGTCCTTTTTGTTGTACAGCTTAAAACGGATGTCCGTCGTTTACGATTAGTTATTGAATAACCAGTAACAGGTTGTTTGCGTAGGTCAATGTGCGAAACAGCACCAGTAAGGGTGCGATTTCAAGGGTGCAAAAGTACAAAAAAAGATGCACCCAGCCCAGTGGGTAACTAAAAAATATCTGATAACACTTGTAACAGAGCAACAAGGAAATCGTTCCCCACGCCAAGAGGAACAGGGAGGTTAGCCAGACAAAGTTGAGATCGAAATAGACCACCAGCATCACGACGGGTAAAAGGGCTAGTCCCTGCCCTAAAACACCAAGCAGGTAGGCTTCGTTCCATTGGCTTTGTTGCTGACGCGAGAAAAACACGTTGTTGACAAAGGCATAGCCGCCTATCTTCAGCAAAAAGTAGCAGGTACACACGCCCACATTGGCACCCAGCAGTTGGTAGGGTGAGACTTCGCTGAATATCTGCGGATAATACGCTTGTGTGTAGTCAAAGAAGAGTAGACCGATGACAAAACAAGTCTGAAAGACGAGAAAGAACTGTCCTCGCAGCTCATTTTGCGCCCGGTCGGCAAACATGTTGTCGCGTGGACGGGAACGAAAGAAGTCGCGCAACTGACCGCTGAGGAAATGGCGCGAACGAGAGATGACCCACACGACAAAGAAGACGCTTAACAGGAAAAGCAACGTGACAATGTCGTCGTTCTTGAACTGATAGGGCAAAGGTTCTCCGGCGATTCCCCGAGGGGCTTCGACGGTCTGCGACACGGGGGTGCCTGACTGGGCAGCCAGGCTTTGCAGCAGGCGTTGCTGCTCGTCACTGAGCCGCACACCCTCCTGCCAACAGGCGGTGCTGTCGAGAAAGGCTGAGAGACGCGCCGAATCGCTTGGGGCCGCCACGTCAAGTACCAGGGGCGCGGTCTGCAACGAATCACCAGGGACCGTTACAACGGCAGGGCTTTCAGCCGATGCCTGTAGGGAATGGGTAAGACTGTCTGGGTGCATACTTGACGAAAATAAGAGAGACGGGAATAGTATGGGGGTGAAGAAACGAAGCGCGAAAGGTTAAAGGGCGGCAAACTTGCGCACGGACTGGTCCCACAGCGGGGTGGTGTGTGCCAATTCGAGTGCTTCGGCGGGGGTTTGGGCCACGCGCCAGATGCCTTTGTGCTGTTCGCGCATGAAACGCTCTTCGACTGCACGATCTAAGAGTTGCAACAGCGGGTCAAAATACCCGTCGGTATTGAGGATGACGATGGGTTTGAGGTAAAGGCCCAACTGCTTCCAGGTAATGATTTCGAGCAACTCTTCCAACGTGCCTACTCCACCGGGCAGGGCAATGCAGGCATCGCTCAGGGCTGCCATCTTTTCCTTACGCTCGTGCATGTCGTGCGTCACAATCAGGCGACTCATGCCTTGGTGTTGCCAAGACTGGTCGATCATAAACTGCGGAATCACGCCTACCGCCTCACCGCCTGCCTGTAGACAAGCATCGGCTACGGCTCCCATCAGACCGGTGCGTCCGGCACCGTTGACAAGGGTGTCGCCCGCCTCAGCCATCAGCTGACCTAACTCTGTTGCGGCTTCAACGTAAGCGGCGGGAATCTGTCCGCTCGAAGCACTGTATACCGTAATGTTCATAGGTTGAGGATAAGAAGTGTGTGAATGATAAGGGGAAGCCCGCCGACCTGGTTCCGACCTCGCTACGGTCGTTGTCAGCCTCCAGACGCTCCCTTAAAGAAGGCAACGCTCCGTTGTCCTCGTTAGGAGGTATCAACGGAACGTTGCGTATGTTACACCAATACTTACTGATTTAGTTGAGCCCGAAAGCCTGGCGAATTTGCTCGACCTTGTTGAGCTTTTCCCAGGTAAAGAGCTCCACGCTAACCTTCTTGTCGGGCTGACCCGGTGAGTGGAACGTCTTAACAACCGTCTGCGGCGTGCGACCTACGTGACCATAGCTTGCGGTTTCTTCGTAAATCGGGTTGCGGAGTTCCAAATCGCGCTCGATAGCGGCGGGACGGAGGTCGAAGAGCTCGGCAATCTTTTGGGCAATCTCGCCGTCGCTCATGGACACATGACTGCGTCCGTAGGTGTCGACAAAGATTGAAATGGGCTGTGCCACACCGATGGCATAGCTCAACTGTACGAGCATTTCGTCTGCCACACCGGCGGCTACCATGTTCTTGGCAATGTGGCGAGCTGCATAAGCGGCCGAACGGTCTACCTTTGAGGGGTCCTTACCCGAGAAGGCACCACCACCGTGTGCTCCCTTGCCGCCATAGGTGTCGACAATAATCTTACGACCCGTCAGACCCGTGTCACCGTGGGGGCCACCAATGACAAACTTACCCGTGGGGTTGACAAAATACTTGATTTTACCCTGTTCGAAGAGTGCTTTGACCTCGGGCGTATTGACACGTTCGGCCAGTACACGGGGAATGAGGATTTCCTTCACGTCACGGCTGATTTGTTCGAGCATCAGCTCGTCGGCACGCTCCTGTGAGCCGGCTTCTTCGGCGGTGATAAATTCGTCGTGCTGGGTTGAAACGACAATCGTATCAATGCGGCGAGCCACGTGGTTGTCATCATACTCAACCGTAACCTGGCTCTTCGAGTCGGGACGGAGATAAGTCATCACCTTGCCTTCGCGGCGGATTTCAGCCAATACATACACGATATCGTGTGCCAAGGAGAGGGGCAATGGCATGTAAGTGTCGGTCTCGTTGTTAGCATAGCCAAACATCATGCCCTGGTCGCCGGCACCCTGTGCCATGGGGTCGCTATTGTCCTTGCGGTCAACGCCTCGGTTGATGTCACCACTCTGTTCGTGGATGGCGCTGAAGATACCACAGCTTTCGGCTTCAAACTTATAAGCCGCCTTCGTGTAACCGATGCGGGCGATGGTCTTGCGTACCACGTCCTGCAGGTCAACGTAAGCTTCTGATTTCACTTCACCTGCTACCACTACCTGTCCCGTAGTGACGAGCGTTTCGCATGCTACTTTCGAGTTGGGGTCGTAGGCCAGCAACTGGTCAAGTACGGCATCAGAGATTTGGTCTGCTACCTTGTCGGGGTGTCCTTCTGACACCGATTCGGATGTGAATAAGTATCCCATGTGTGTGATTGTTTTTAAGTAGCTGCAACGGCTACCTTCGCGTTCCTCGTGAGGTGATTGGGTCGAGACTCAAGCGGACTGAGCATTGACGAGCGAAGGCAACTGCTCCAAACTACCGATTATAAAATAAATAAGCCTGCTTTCGCGGGGCGGAAACAGGCAGACTGGGATTCGGCTGGATGAGTGCGTCGTTTGCATCTGCCCCGAAGCCTTCCGATGAAGACTCAAGTGCAGGTTTTAGCATTGTTTTTGAGAGGTTGCAAGCAGCCAAATCTGTCCTCTGTTTGTTTTCGGCGGCAAAGGTAGCCAAAATCTGGCAGACGACCAACGCCTGTATGGGATGGATTTTTATTAAGCGGCAAGATGGGGGCAAACGCGCCTTGAATGGGCCACGCTGAAGGGTAGACAGCGGTCGAACAGTGCGCGAAGTCGTGCCATTGCGCTCCGAGTGGAACACACCACAACCAGAAGGGACAGAAAAGGAGTCTGCCACCTTTCAGATTACGAGAGGAGAGGTGAGAAAACGGAAAAAAGGCTTTCTGACGCCAATCAAAGAGCTAAGACGGCAGGCAGAAAGCCCCTTGAACTACCGAGAGCGGCTGAAAAGACGGCTGGAAGCAGCTCTGAACAGGAACAGAAAGAAGGCTGAAGATGTAAAAAGACTTCTGACGCAGACTGGAAGGAAGTCTGGACGAATAAAACAAGATAAGCGCATACGCAGAAGGAAGTCAAGACGCCTAAAAGGCTTTCCAATAAGAATCAGAAGGAAGTCAGAAGTCATAATTACATTTCTGATGTTTATCAGAAGTAAGTTAGACGCTTTAAACAGACTTTCTAAAAGCCGTATAAGTAAATCGACCCAGGGTGGGAGACTTATACGGATTCTGTATAAGCTTCCCACCCTGGGTCGAAGGTCTTATTCGGACGATGTATTGATTTCCCACTTAAAGTGAAACCTTTATACGCGGCACGTATATGCTTTCCACTTTCCATCGAGGTACTCCTACTGTGCCTGAAGTTCTCTTCCACTTTGGCTCGAGCCTCAACTTCTGAAACGGTAGCCCTCCCCCACCTGCGCCACACTTCCTTTTTTCACAACGGGAGGACCGGCTAACCTAATCAAGAGGCTTTGTCAACAAGCACCCCTTCAGACTTTCTGCCAGAAAGTCACCGGTCGGCTACCGGGCAAGGCTGACAACAAAGACGGGAATCAATGTTTCTCCGATTGTCACTTATTGCGCGGAAGGTGACACTTTATAAGGCTTGCTTTTAAGTTGGTTTTCAGAGACAAAGATACTAAAAATATAGGACATTTGCAAGAAGGGCTGGGAAGGAGGCTGGTGAACCGGGAACGGGCTGATTCGCAGGTTGCCCATCCCCTACGCGCTGACACACAACAGCCCCCGTTCACCACCTGCAATCAGGCGAAGTAAACGGGGGCTGTCTGCGTTAGAAAGCGGCCTTACCTGTTAGAGAATGCGGTCAAACAGGAAGAACTATGAGATGGGATAAACCGTAACGCGGTCATCAATTCATATCGTAAGCATGCTTCGGATAGTCGAGCGTGTAGTGCAAGCCGCGGCTTTCTTTGCGCTCAATAGCCTGGCGTGTAATCAGGTATCCAACATTAATCATGTTACGGAGTTCGCAGATGTCACGCGTAGCCTTGACACGCTTGAAGAGTTCTTCGGTCTCTTCATAGAGTACGTCGAGACGCACCCAAGCACGCTTCAAGCGGAGATTGGAACGAACAATGCCGACATAAGCTGACATGATTTGCTCTACTTCCTTGGCATCCTGGGCGATGAGCACTTTTTCTTCGTTCGACATCGTACCTTCATCGTTCCACTCGGGCACTTGCATATTAAATTCGTATTCGTCGAGATGTTCCAGGCTATGCTTGGCGGCTGCCTCAGCATAGACAACTGCTTCGATCAACGAATTGGAGGCAAGACGGTTGCCACCGTGCAGACCGGTGCAGGAACATTCGCCTACAGCATAAAGTCGGTGGATGGAAGAGCAGGCATTGAGGTCTACCTTGATACCGCCACAAAGGTAATGGGCACAAGGCACGACGGGAATGTACTGCTTGGTGATGTCGATGCCGATGCTCAAGCACTTCTGATAGATATTGGGGAAATGGTGTTTGGTTTCCTCGGGATCCTTGTGGGTCACATCGAGGCAAACGTGGTCGAGGCCGTGAATCTTCATTTCCTTATCAATGGCACGGGCCACGATGTCACGCGGGGCGAGCGACAGGCGCTTGTCATACTTCTGCATGAACTCTTCGCCGTTGGGCAAACGCAGGATGCCACCGTATCCGCGCATCGCCTCAGTAATAAGGTAAGCGGGATGGGTTTCACCGGGATGGAACAATGCGGTGGGATGGAACTGGATGAACTCCATGTCCTGTACCGTGGCTTTCGCACGATAGGCCATTGCAATACCGTCGCCTGTGGCAATCTCGGGATTGGTGGTCGTCGCATAGACTGCCCCACAGCCACCTGTACAGAGTATCGTGACACGCGAAAGGAAGGTGTCAATCTTCTTGGTATCGGGATCGAGCACGTAGGCGCCATAACACTCAATATCGGGCGTACGGCGGGTCACCTCGATGCCGAGATGATGTTGAGTGATGATCTCGACGGCAAAGTGGTTCTCCAAAATCGTAATGTTGGGATGATTGCGCACAGCCTGAATTAAGCCACGCTGAATCTCAAAGCCTGTGTCGTCTGCATGGTGCAAGATACGGAACTCAGAGTGGCCACCTTCCCGATGAAGATCGAAGTCTCCGTTTTCCTGTTTGTCGAAGTTAACGCCCCACTCTACCAAACGGCGAATGCCCTCGGGAGCGTTCTCTACAACTTGTCTCACTGCGCGAGGATCGGAAATATAATCGCCGGCAATCATCGTATCCTTGATGTGCTTGTCGAAGTTGTCTATTTCCATATTGGTGACCGAGGCAATGCCACCTTGCGCTTTCGCGGTATTTGCTTCCTCAATGGTAGTCTTACACACCAATGCGACTTTACCACGATTGGCTGATGCTACCTGGAGGGCGTAACTCATTCCAGCTACGCCGGAACCAATTACCAGAAAATCAAATTTGCGTATCATTTGTATCGCTTAAAAACACTGCAAAACTACGAATGTTTTCCCAATAGAAATAGTGAGGATTGAGATAAATGGTTACATTTGCACGTTTTACAAAAACAAAAAGGACAGTAAAAAGGCCATTTTGCTATCATCTTTCCTTTTTTACTCCCGTCATTCTGCTGACAAACACATTATTCATTTAATCATACTAACATGAACAAGCTAAAAGCATTCCTGTTGCTATTCGTTGCGCTCATCACCTTGCCAACGATTGCACAACAGCCGCAAATGCCACAACTGCCCATCGACAAAGATGTGCGTTACGGCAAGTTGCCCAACGGATTGACTTACTACATCCGTCACAATGCATTGCCCGACGATCGTGCGAATTTCTACATCGCACAGAAGGTAGGATCGGTACAGGAGGAGGAATCGCAGCGAGGCCTCGCTCACTTCCTGGAGCACATGTGCTTTAACGGCACGAAGAACTTCCCGGACGACCAGCTCTTGAAGTTCTGCGAAGGCATTGGTGTGAAGTTTGGCGAAAACCTCAATGCTTACACGGCAACAGACGAAACGGTGTACAACATTGACGATGTTCCCGTGACGGACAAGAACATAGACTCTTGTCTCTTGATTCTCCGCGACTGGTCTGACGGCTTGACGCTCGACCCGAAGGAGATTGACAAGGAACGTGGCGTTATTCACGAAGAATGGCGTATGCGCTCAAGCGCAAGCGGCCGTATGTTTGAACGCAACCTGCCGAAACTCTATCCGGGCTCACGTTACGGCGAACGCTACCCCATTGGATTAATGAGTGTGGTAGACAACTTTAAGCCGGCTGAGCTCCGTGCATACTATGAGAAGTGGTATCGCCCCGACCTGCAGGGTATCATCGTGGTGGGTGACATCGACGTTGACCAGGTGGAAGCAAAGATTAAGTCTATCTTCTCTCCCATCGAAATGCCTGCCAATGCAGCTAAATACGAATTCTACCCTGTGCCCGACAATAACGAGCCGATTTATGTCATCGACAAGGACAAGGAGCAGACGCAAGCAGTGATTCAGGTCATGTTTAAGCATGACCCGATTCCGGCTGAGTTCCGCAACACGCCGCTCTACCTCCAAATGAATTACCTTAACTCGCTCGTGACTTCTGCCATCGATGCCCGCCTCAACGAGGTAAGTCAGAAGGCTGACTGCCCCTTCATCGGTGCAGGTTCGAGCGAAGGTAACTACATCATGGCGAAGACTAAGAATGCGTTTACCATTGGTATTCTGCCCAAACCGGGTCAAGACGCGGCTGCTCTCAAGGCTGTGATGGAAGAAGTGGAGCGTGCTAACCGCTTTGGCTTCACTGAAACAGAAGTCAGCCGCCTCAGTGCTGAATTTATCAGTGCGATTGAGGTAATCTACAACAACCGCGAGAAACAGCGCAACAGTTTCTATGTGCCTCAATACGTTCGTCACTTCCTCGAAGGAAATGCCATCCCCGATGTAGAGACGGAATTCAATATGTACAAGATGATGGCGCAACAACTGACGCAGGCCGGTATGCTCGGAACCGCTGTTTCGGAAATCTTCAAGGAATACACGGCAAAGACGGATACGAACTTCGTATGCCTGGCCTTCTATCCCGAAAAGGAAGGTGTGACGATACCCACGATTGAGAGCTTTAAGAAGGCTATCGCTGAAGCAAAGGCTGCTAAGCTCGAAGCTTACGTAGACAACGTGAAGAGCGAACCCCTGATTACGAAGTTGCCCGCCAAGGGAAAGATTAAGAAGGAAACGGCCGCTGACTTTGGTTACACTTGCTGGACGTTGGGCAACGGTGCACGCGTATTCTTCAAGAAGACGGACTTCAACGACGCCGAAATTATCTTTAATGCTCGAAGCAACGGTGGTACGAGCCTCGTAGCCGAGAAGGACTTGATTAATGCAAAGCTTTTCAACGACGTATTGTCAAGCACGGGTATCGGCAACTTCTCATCTACCGAAATTCAGAAGAAACTCGCTGGTAAGCAGGCTCGCTGTGACGCATCACTCGGTGAACTGACTGACAACCTCTCGGGTTCGTCTACACCGAAGGATCTCCGCACGCTCTTCGAACTCATCTACCTCCGCTTCCAGGCTCCTGCCAACGACGTAGAGGGTTATGAGAACTTCATGAACTACCTGAAGACTTCATTGGAAAATGCAGAGAAGAGTCCTGAGGTTGCCTTCCGCGACTCATTGATGCTGACGCTCTATGGCAACAACCCGCGCACGGCTCCGCTGAAGCTGAAAGACCTCAGCAAGGCTGACTACAACGTCATCAAGCGTCTGTACACGGAGCGATTCAACGCCGCCGGCGACTTTGACTTCTACTTCACGGGTGCAATCAATGTCGATTCTCTCCGCCTCTTCACGGAACAGTATATTGCTCCGCTCAAGGCTGTCAAGAAGCGTGAAGCTTATGTTAACCACAAGCTTTACCCTGTGAAGGGCGAACGCAACAACCACTTCTTCCGCTCAATGGAAACGCCGCAGGCTCAGATTGTACAAATCTGGAGTGGTGAGAATCCCTACTCAATCAAGGAAGCGGTGACACTCGAAACGCTCGGTAGCATCTTGACGCAACGCTACTTGAAGAGCATCCGCGAGGATGCAGGCTTGGCTTACAGCGTAGGTGCTGCTGCTGAAGCTTCATTCACGGGACGTGATGCATACACCATGCAAATCTTCTGCCCCGTAAAGCCGGCTAAGCTTGACTCTGCCCTCCTCCTTATTCGTCAGGGCATCGAGGACATTGCCGAAAAGGGTGTAACGGCTGAAGAGTTGGACAAGGTTCAGAAGTTCGAACTCAAGACCTTCGCTGACAACCAAAAGAAGAATAACTACTGGATGAACCTCATCGTCAACAAGACGGCGTGGAACAAGGACCTCCAGCAGGGTTACGAAGAGGCTATCAAGTCAGTTAATTCGAAGGACATCCAGGCATTTGTCAAGAATGTCATGCTCAAGCAGATGAACTGTACCACAGTTTCTATGCGTCCGACAGATATGACGGAAAAATAGTCACTCTCAATTTCAATAAAAAGAGCCGCATTCACGCGAAGTGGATGCGGCTCTTTGTTGTTAGCGTACCTGGGAAACTGGGGGAGGGAGTACGGGCGACAAGGGACTACTCAGCACGGATCATTTAGCTTGGAAAGGACGGGCTGGAGGGGTGCTACGTTTGTGACGACGCTTTCTCTTCCGTTACGCACCCCTTCGTACAGGGTGCTGCCATCATACGATTAACTTTATAGCCTCGAACCTATAAACTTTCCCCCGCCTCCCAAGATTCAAAGCATCTAACTTGTAAACTCTAACCCCAACCATCGCCTCGAAGCCGAATCCCCATTACCTTTGCACTTATGAAACAATACCGAGACATACCTGTTGAGAAATTAGCCCTGCAATTAGCCGGGAAAAAGGACCTCGATGTTCCTTATATATTACGTCAAGTAGAAGGTTGGCAACGATTGCGCCACAAAGTGCCAGCCTGGGCGGCTATCGACGAACTCGAATACCCTCCCCGACTATCACTCGAACAGTGTTCGGGCGAAGCGGCTGCGCGTTACAAAGCGCGGATAGTCAAGGACGTCTTGGAGCGAAATCCCGAACTACCCCGCAGCATGGCGGACCTTACGGGCGGACTGGGAGTAGACTTCTCCTTCTTGGCACCGCTGTTTGAGGACGCAACTTATGTAGAACGACAAGAAGTGCTGTGCGAACTGGCACGCCATAACTTCCCCTTATTGGGTTTGCCGCAAGCCCGAATTGTTTGTGCCGATGGCTTGGACTATTTACAGTCGATGGAGGAAGTCGGACTGCTTTTCCTGGATCCCGCACGGCGCGACGGTGCGGGACGGAAGACTGTACGCATGGCTGATTGTGAACCCGATGTCTGTGCATTACGTGAGGCATTGTTTGCCAAGGCTCGCTTTGTGCTGATTAAGCTTTCCCCCATGTTGGACTTGACCGATGCGATTCGTTCCTTGGAACAGGTGGTAGAAGCGCATATCTACAGCACGGGAAATGAATGCAAGGATTTGCTCCTCTTGCTCGACCGGGAAGCTCCAACTGGAAGCCAACCACGCTTGGTAGCCCAAGAAGGCGAACAGACATTTTCCTTCTCGGCCGAAGAGGAGGCAAACACAACGCCGACTTATGTCGCTCATCCGGAGGAGTTCCTCTACGAACCGGGACCGGCCATTCTGAAAGCGGGAGCGTTTCGCTGTGTGGCAACCCGCTATGGACTCCACAAAATGCACCCGCACGCACATCTTTATACTTCTGCGAACTGGGTGCCGGAGTTTCCCGGTCGCTCCTTTCGGGTGGTCGATACTTTTACCTTCAACAAGGCCGAACTGCGACGGTTGCGCAACAACTTGACGCAGGTCAATCTGACGATTCGCAACTTTCCGGCTACGGTGGATGCCTTGCGCAAAAAATTGAAGCTGCGCGAAGGAGGAAATCAGTATCTCTTCGCTACAACGGGAGCCAGCGGAGAACATCTGCTGATTTTAGGCGAAAAAGTTTAATCCTTCAAAGTGTTGATATACAGAGAGTAACGTTCAAACAAAACCCTCCCCCGAAATTTTTTCTCAAAAAAAATACGTCCAGGCTGTAACTTTCCAGCAACCTATCCGTCTTCTATACAGAGAGCTCATTATGAATGACATCGATTTTCGCCGCGACCTACTGCCCTTGAAGGACAAAATCTACCGTGTAGGCCTTCGCATCACGCTTAATGCGCAAGAGGCGGAGGACTTGACACAAGATACCCTTCTCCGAGCCTGGGATAAACGCGAAGAACTCGTTCATGTGAGTAACTTGGAGGCCTATTGCATCACAGTCTGCCGAAATTTGGCACTCGACCGGATTGCAAAGAAGGAAAATGCCAATCTTTCGCTCGAAACGGAGGAGGTAGACGCCTTCGACAATGCCCGAACGCCAGAAGAGCAGATGGTACACGACGAACGATTGCAACGCGTGCACGAACTCTTCAACGCTTTACCCGAAAAGCTCCGCACTGCACTGCAACTTCGCGACATCGAGGGACATTCCTACCAGGAGGCGGCTCAAATGATGGGCGTCACGGAGGAAAACTTCAAGGTAACCCTGCACCGGGCACGCAAGGCTCTCAAAATACAATACGAAAACATCGAAAGTTATGGATTATAAATATATCGAACAGCTCCTTGAACGTTATTGGGACTGCGAAACTTCTCCCGAGGAGGAACGCATCCTTCAGACGTTCTTCAGTCAGCAGGATCTTCCTGCTCATCTGGTGCGCTACCGGGATTTGTTCGTATATGAACAGCAACAATCCCAACTCCATCTCGGAGAAGACTTTGACAAACGTTTGCTCGAAGCTGTAGCAGCCACGGAAAAACCGGAAACGCCACGTGTCGTGAAAGTCAAAAAACTGGGACTTGCTCACCGTTTCCGCCCGCTCTATAAAGCAGCTGCCGCTGTAGCTATTGTAACCCTGCTGGGTAATGCTGCACAACACTCTTTCCGCCAAGCTGACGGAAACGAGGGAGCTACATGGGACTACAATCAGTCGGCTTACCAGGATTCTTACGAAGATCCGCAGAAGGCCTACGAAATGAGCATGAAGGCGTTTGAAATGTTCAAACAAGGACAACAAACAGCCGCTATTGATTCTGCAAAACTCAAGGCTGTCGGCACGGTTAGTCAAAAAGGTAACTAAGGTATGAAACGTTTCTACTTCTTTTTGCTCTGCTCCTTACTGCTTTTGCCTGTCACCGCTCAAAATGAGCAGGACTTTGCTTCACGGTTTATGGAGCTTTATGCTAAGGGAACGACCATGCAGTGTAAGACGGTGAGTCCCAGCATGATGGAACGCATCTTAAACCTGCCCATGGTGGAAGAAAACAAACAGACGCAGGAAGTGCTTTCACAACTGAAGTCTATTCGGGTGATTGCACACCAAGATACCACGGAAACCGACAACCTTTATACGTGGGCTGTTGGACTGGCCAAACAAAACGTACACCGTTATCAACCTTATAAGGATAAAGGGGGACAACGCCTGTACATCCGCCGACACAAAGGCAAAATCGTTGAAATCGTTCTGCTCGCCCGCAACAAACGTTTCACCTTGGTGAACCTAACGGGTAACATGAGTCAGGAATTTCTCGAACAGATGGAAGCCATCTGACTTTCCTCCCGAAACAATCAATGACGCACAATACATCCCGAAACGCGGGATCTCCTTTTTAGTAAAACATCACGGGAGCACCCGTTGCTCTTGCACTCGCCGCTTTAGTAAAACATCTTTGCCGCTTTAGTAAAACACCGCTTTTTAAAACAATCATCTGATTCCCCCCCTGTCTTCCCATTCCATCCGATGCGTTGGGAGCAGATCTACTAAGGTTTCAGTTCTCTCTCAACGTCCAGTGGGACGACCTAGATAAAAAGGGAAGTAGCTTCAAACTGAAGTTGCTTCCCTTTTATCGGTCTCAATGGTTACTCACCAGGGGGCAATAGAAATCCACTCCATCTAACGGGCTAAAAGAGCCATACGCTTTCATCACACGGACGAGTCACCACTTCCCCACCCTCGCTACACAAAAAGGCTGGTTAAACAGCTTGCTTACCGTCTAACCAACCTTTAGCTTGATGGGATATTCTATAAAATACAGTTTAGGAACTTATGCGTTGAAAGTTTATTCATCAAACCAACGACTTTCAACAGAAACTCTTCAACCTTCAACTTATCAACAGATCATTAATAGGACGAGCCTTAGCTTAATATACTTCGAAATGAGAGTTCAAACAGCTCGTACACAGCTTCTCATCAGGTTTTACTACGCTTGCTTGATCGCTGCTACCACTTCCAGGTCAGCCGGCAACCAATCAACGCTGTCTAATTGGTCGCGCGTCAGCCACCGGGCAGCCTCATGTTCTAATAAGGTCGGCTCTCCCTTTAGCAGTCTACACCAATAGCAATGCATCGTCAAATGAAACTGAGGATAATCATACTCGACCGTTACCAACCGACTTTGCACCTCGACTTCGACTGCCAATTCTTCAAGGATTTCCCGACGTAAGGCTGCTTCAGGAGTTTCCCCCGCTTCAATTTTGCCACCGGGAAATTCCCACCCGTCTTTCCACTCACCGTAACCACGCTGAGTAGCCAGCACTTTATTTTCCTGCTTGATAAGAGCAGCCACGACTTCAATCTGTTTCATACCAAAATAAGTATACGAAAAAAGGCATCCGTTATTAAAACGAATGCCTTATGCGCGCTTCAGGATGGGCTTGAACCAACGACCCCCTGATTAACAGTCAGGTGCTCTAACCAACTGAGCTACTGAAGCAGATTGTGTGGAAGAAAACTTGCCACCATTTCTGAATTGCGGTGCAAAGGTAAAGGATATATTTGAAATAACACCTATCTTTGCAGAGAAATTTTGAAGAAAAAAATAAGATGGATAAAATTCTGGGTATTGGTAATGCCCTTGTAGATGTACTGGTACAAGTCGAAGACGAACTGATACTCAGTGAATTAAACTTACCAAAAGGTTCTATGCAGTTGATTGACACGAAGCGTTACTTGGAAATACAAAAACGTTTTGCTTCGCTCCATCAACAACGCACAACGGGCGGTTCTGCCTGCAATACAATCTTGGCGATTGCCCATTTAGGGGGCGAACCGGGATTGATTGGCAAAGTGGGAAAGGACGAACCGGCGGCCTTCTTCTCGGCCAACTGTCAGAAATATGGTATTGCGGCTCAACTGCTGGAGGACAGCCAACTGCCCACTGGAGTTGCCTCAACTATTATTACGGCAGACGGCCAACGAACCTTTGGAACTTACCTGGGAGCAGCCGCCACACTTCAAACTGCTGACATTCGCCCCGAATGGTTTGAGGGTTATTCCTATTTCTACATCGAAGGTTACCTGGTGCAGAATCACGACTTGATTCGTCATGCCGTAAAACTGGCACGCCAGGCCGGACTTCGCATTTGCATTGACCTGGCCAGCTTCAATATCGTACAAGACGACCGTGAATTCTTCGCCGAATTATTGCGCGAAGTTGATATCGTCTTTGCCAACGAACAAGAAGCTACGGCCTTTACGGGGAATAACGATGCCAAGGCCAACTTGCGCGTACTGGCCGACTTATGTGACATTGCTGTGGTCAAGATTGGTAAACACGGAGTTTGGGTACGCCGCGGAGAAGAGGAAATCCACTGCCCGGCACGCGAAGTACCCCACGTAGTTGACACGACGGCTGCGGGCGACTATTTCTCTGCAGGCTTTCTCTACGCGCTCTCTCAAGGTCGCGACCTGCTGACCTGTGCTGCTTTAGGGTCGGAACTGTCTGGCCACATTATCGAAGTGGTGGGCACCGCACTTAGCGAAACGACTTGGCAGAAAATCAAAGCTGCCTATTGTTAGGAAGCTTCAGACTCAGTCATGTCAACCCCACCCCAACGCAGCGTTTATTCTCTTCAACCCCCTTGACTATGCAAAAATTCTTTCCGCTCCTCTCCCTTCTTCTTTGCTTTCATACTGGGCAACCCTCGGTTGCTTGGGCTCAAAAGAAGAACCACAACTTCGAGGTGGCCAAACAGTTGGACATCTTCAACTCGTTGTACCGCGAAGCTGATCTCTATTATGTGGACACTCTGGATGCCAAAAAGAATATTGACAATGCGTTGCTCTACATGCTGGAGAAGCTCGACCCTTACACCGAATACTATGCGGAGGAGAACACAGAGCAGCTCAAGCAAATGACTACGGGTAAGTATGCCGGCATTGGCTCGGTTGTTGCTTACCGTGAGAAGGAAGACCGCTGCATCATCAATAAACCTTACGAAGGGATGCCTGCTGCCCAAGCAGGGCTCTTACCGGGCGATGTCATTGTGGGCATTGACGGTAAGGAAATCCCTCCTTGCGGAAAAAAAGACATTGCCTCGCGTAACGCTTATTCCGCAGACGTTTCTGCCAAGCTCCGTGGCGAACCCGGCACAACCTTCGAGCTGAAAGTGTTCCGTCCCGGAGCTGAACGCCACCATACGTTTAAAATCACCCGCCGCAAGATTGTTATGCCCAGTGTAACGGTGACGAAAATGGTTACCGACAGCATCGGCTACATTTGCCTCACCCAGTTTATCGAAGGAACCAGCAATGAGGTCAAACGCGCCATGGTCGAACTCAAACAGGCAGGTGCCCGCAACCTGATTCTCGACTTGCGCGACAATCCCGGTGGATTATTGGAGGAGGCTGTTAAGACGGTTAATCTCTTTATTCCCCGCAACCGGGAAGTGGTTAGCACCCGAGGCAAAGTCAAGGAGCTCAATCATACTTACAAAACAACCCTCGACCCACAAGACCCGGACATTCCACTCATTGTACTGACAAACGAAGGCAGTGCTTCGTCTGCAGAAATCACCAGTGGTGCCCTGCAAGACTACGACCGAGCTCTCATAATGGGACGACGCACCTATGGAAAAGGTTTGGTACAGCAGAGCCGCGAATTGCCGTACAACGCAGTGCTCAAATTGACCATTGGCAAATACTATATTCCCTCAGGACGCTGTGTGCAGGCCTATCAGTTCAAGGATGGCCGCCCTGTCCACCTGCCCGACTCTCTCTCGAAGGAGTTTCGCACAGCTGCGGGACGTATTGTGAAGGATGGGGGCGGTATTACTCCCGACATAGAGATTACAACGGACAGTCTCCCCAACTTGCTCGTTTATCTGGCCAACAGTGACCAACTCTTTGACTACTGCGTGCAGTATCGCAACCGCCACAACACCATTGCTTCACCGACGGAGTTTAAACTGACGGACAAGGAGTACGAAGAGTTTTGCAACTTTATGAAAGCAAACGGCTTTACCTACGATCGGCAAAGCCTCCGAGTACTGACAACCCTCCGACAAATAGCCCGCCTCGAAGGCTACGACACGGAAGCTGCCGCAGAACTCGATGCGTTGGAAAAGAAGTTGCAACATAACGAGACTTACGACTTCGAACGCTGGGAGAAAGAAATCCGAGAGGTAGTAGAAGGAGCCATCATCGAAAATTATTATTACGATGCAGGCTTGGACGAATACCGACTTAAAACCGACAAAGACGTACTTCGTGCCATACAAATGATGCGCAACCGCCAAGAGATGCACAAAATTCTCAGCGGAGAGCCAGAGGCTTAAAAACCAGTCCTTTTATACTTTTCCCCAACAATTCGGAAAAAGTATTTTCGGGAAAGCCTCCTCACCCGGCTTTTATTGCTACATTTGCGCGATTTACAGAAGGTATAACACAATATTTAATTCACAATTATCCGATGAACGTGATTACAAAAACCGTTTCGCTGCCTGATGGACGTACCATCAGCATCGAAACTGGCAAGTTGGCAAAGCAAGCTGACGGTGCTGTCATGCTTCGTATGAACAACACCATGTTGCTCGCCACTGTTTGTGCCGCTAAGACCGCACAGCCTGGCACGGACTTTATGCCCCTCCAGTGCGATTACAAAGAAAAATTCAGTGCCGCCGGCCGTTTCCCCGGTGGATTCACGAAGCGCGAAGGCCGTGCAGGCGATTACGAGATCCTAACGTCTCGTCTCGTTGACCGTGCTTTGCGTCCCCTCTTCCCTTCCGACTACCACTGCGAGGTATATGTAAACATCACGCTCTTCTCAGCTGACGGTGTAGATATGCCTGATGCATTGGCTGGTTTTGCTGCTTCAGCTGCTTTGGCTGCCAGTGACATTCCCTTCGAAGGTCCGATTTCTGAAGTACGCGTAGCTCGCATCAACGGTGAGTACGTAGTGAACCCCACCTTCAAGCAACTCGAAGAAGCTGACATGGACATCATGGTAGGTGCTACCGAAGAAAACATCATGATGGTGGAAGGCGAAATGGACGAAGTGCCTGAAAGCGCATTGCTCGAAGCCCTCAAGGTGGCTCACGAAGCGATCAAGCCCATGTGCCAACTCCAGAAGGAACTCTCTAAGGAACTGGGTACGGACGTAAAGCGTGAATATGATGACGAGGTAAACGACGAAGAGCTCCGTCAGCAGGTTAAGGATGAGTGCTACGCTCCTGCCTACGCTATTGCAGAAGCTGGTGACCACGATAAGCACCAGCGCGAAGAGGCCTTTACGAAGATTCGCGAGGACTTCAAGGAACGCTATGCTGCAGCTCACGCTGAACTCTCTGCCGATGAACTCGAAGAGAAGAATGCCCTCATCGACCGTTACTACCATGACGTAGAACGCGACGCTATGCGCCGTTGCATCCTCGATGAAGGCAAGCGTCTCGATGGTCGTGGCACGACGGACATCCGCCCCATCTGGTGCGAAGTTTCTCCCCTGCCTATGCCTCACGGATCTTCCATCTTCACCCGTGGTGAAACGCAGTCTCTCTCAACGGTTACCCTCGGTACGAAACTTGACGAAAAGATGGTAGACGATGTACTCGACAAGAGCTACATGCGCTTCCTTCTCCACTACAACTTCCCTCCCTTCTCTACAGGTGAGGCCAAGGCTCAACGTGGCGTAGGCCGTCGTGAGATTGGTCACGGTCACTTGGCATGGCGTGCCCTCAAGGGTCAGATTCCTGCAGAGTTCCCTTACACGGTTCGTGTGGTAAGCGACATTCTCGAATCTAACGGTTCTTCTTCTATGGCTACGGTATGTGCCGGTACGTTGGCTTTGATGGATGCTGGTGTGCCTATGAAGGCTCCCGTAAGTGGTATTGCTATGGGTCTGATCAAGAATCCGGGTGAAGAAAAGTATGCTGTATTGAGCGATATCCTCGGCGATGAGGACCACCTCGGCGATATGGACTTTAAGACCACAGGTACCGCAAAGGGTCTGACGGCTACGCAGATGGATATCAAGTGCGACGGTCTCTCTTACGAAATCCTGGAGAAGGCTCTTGCACAGGCTAAGCAGGCTCGCGAACACATCCTCGGCAAGATGCTCGAGACGATGGCTGAGCCCCGCGCCGAACTCAAACCGCACGTTCCCCGCATCGAAGCCCTTCAGATTCCGAAGGAATTCATTGGTGCTGTCATTGGCCCGGGCGGTAAGATTATCCAGAGCATGCAGGAAGAAACGGGTACGACCATCACCATCGAGGAAGAAGACGGTGTAGGTAAGATCCAGGTATCAGGTCCGAACAAGGAAAGCATCGAAGCTGCATTGGCTAAGATTCGCGCTATCGTGGCTATTCCTGAAGTAGGTGAAGTTTACGATGCCAAGGTCATCAGCATTATGCCTTACGGTTGCTTCGTAGAGTTCATGCCGGGTAAGGAAGGCTTGCTCCACATCTCTGAAATCACGTGGAAGCGTCTCGAAACGATGGAAGAGTCTGGTCTGAATGAAGGCGACCACGTTCAAGTGAAGTTGCTCGAAATCGACGAGAAGACGGGTAAGTTCCGCCTCTCTCACCGTGTCCTCGAAGAGAAGCCGGAAGGTTGGGAAGACCGTCCTGCACGTCGTCCCCGCCGCGAAGGAGCACAAGGTGGTGAAGGCCGCCCCGCACGCCGTCCCCGCCGTGACTAAAACACGACATAGATAACTATAGATATTCAATACTCCGGGTAAGCATTCGTTAGAAGTGCTTACCCGGAGTTTTTTTTGTATTTGATAAACTATACAACCCTTTATACAAGAAACCCCAAAAAAGAATCCACCCGTGCAACCTTATATAAGCAGGTTTTGAAACGGTAGCCTTCTTAGACTACCATAAACCAAGGAAAAATCATAACGAGACTACCTAACACGCAATAGAATCACTCCCTGTATAGTATAAGGGTGTCTCGTTAGAGCTTATTATCAACGCCACATCCTCTAGGATTAGGATAAAACAAACGATCGCGACATACACAACCCCAGTGGAAGGGAGTAGCATATATCGCGACCGTGCTATGTTATTAAGAGCATCCACTCTTCAGTGGATGTAAAAATGAATAGAAGTTTAAGCGTTTCCTTTTAAGGCATCTGCTTAACCAAGTAAATTTGCGTGGGAAGGTGGTCAGAATAACCATTAAGCCAAACACCACCAGCATGGGTGCGGAGAGGATTACCTTTATAACGACCTTCCTGCTGGAAGAGGTAGTCACGCATAAAGATGGCATGCTGATAGAACTTGAGAGAAGTGCGGTCCTTGCCAACAAGGTTGCCACTTACAACAATCTGATCGAAAAGGTTCCACTGACCGTTATAAAGCAAGGTGCCTTGACCTACCTTATAAAGCGTGTTATACCACGGATTGTAGAAGTCTGTATCCTTCTTTACCTTCTTGATTTCACTTACACAACCAAGTTGTTCGGTCATACTCTTGTTGGCAGGGTCGTCATTCATATCGCCCATCACAACAACCTTAGCCTGAGGGTCTTGCTTCATCAAAGCATCAACCAGTTTACGTACTTGGAAACCGGCACGCTGACGGATTTCGTCACCAGCACCACGCGAAGGCCAGTGGTTGACAATAAAATACATCTTCTCACCTGCTAAACGACCTTCCATTACGAGGAAGCCACGCGTGATATGCGTGGTGTCGCCCTGCAAATAATCGTAGGCACGCACTTTGCCTTGTTCATCAGTATAGAAACCTACCAAGGGATCATCGACCTTACCAGAAGGGCTATAATAATAGGGCACGTGCATGCTGCCCTCTAACTGGAACAAGCGGGGATTGTAAAGGAAGGCGCACTCGATGCCTCGGCGATCGGGACCGGGATAGTCAACGTACTTGTAACCACGCTTTGCTAAAGCAGGCTGACGAAGCAGATCTTCGAGTGCATGGTGATTCTCTACTTCAGAAAGACCAATTACCGATGCACCCATCGGAAGCTTGTCTGTACAAAGTTCTGCCAACACGCGCGACATATTTTTGAGCTTTGCCTCATACTTCATGCGGTTCCACTTGTTCTTTCCTTCGGGAAGGTATTCGTAGTCATTTTTACCGGCATCGTGGAGGGTGTCAAAAAGATTCTCCACATTGTAAAATGCCACTCCGTAGAGTGCATAGCGTTTAGCCTGTTGTTCGACCTTTCCAGCTACTGTAAACGAGCTGAATGTAAAGCATGCCGCCAAGAAAAGCGACAAAGAGAAAAGAGCTTTCTTCATAGGGGTATTTTTAACTTGGGCACAAAATTCAAAAAAAAATCCGAGATTCCCCACTGCAGTTATCAACATTCACGCTTTTGTAAGAAGGACAGGGAAGGAAAATTCGTACATTTGCAACGAAAACTAACAAAGAGGCTTGGCCAACAGGAAAATAAGGAGTTGAGGAAGGAGTATGCTGCAACAGGCAAAATCCACGTTTCGACCCCTCTTTTTTTGGCTCAGTCCGTAACCATTCATCCATTCAATATGACAAAAGGTGTAACACTAACAGCGGCCGCCTTGCTGATCGCATCGAGCGCTTGGGCACAAGCTCCCGCTGACACCCTCGCGCTCTTCGACAACGCCGACTTTACCTTTACGGAGTCGCAGCTTGACGAAGACAATGATGCCTCTCAGACGGTATCAAGCATTACGGGGGCAAAGAATGACCCTTACAACTCGGAAGTGGGCTACTTGTTCAGCCCGATGCGTTTCAGGGTCAGAGCCTATGACAACATGTACAACAACTACTACATGAACGGCTTGCAGCTGAATGACTTGGAATTGGGTCGCTTTGGCTACAGCATGGTAGGCGGTATGAATGATGCCGTACGCAACAAGGAGGGTGTGTCGGCTTACGACTACAACCGCTTCGGCATTGCGGGTATCGGTGGTGCTACAAGCGTCAACACACGCGCCAGCCAATTTGCCCAGGGCAATAAGCTAACCCTCTCGGGTACGAACCGCAACTATGTAGCGCGCGGCATGTTTACCCACGCAACGGGACTGCTTCCTTCTGGCTGGGCTTTTGCCGGACTGGTAGGTTACCGATGGGCTAAGGAAGGTGTCATCGAAGGTACTTTCTATAACTCTCTCTCCTACTTCCTTTCTGCCGAGAAGCGTTTCGGTGACAACCACTCTCTTTCACTCGTTACTTTCGGTTCACCTACAGAACGTGCACAACAGGGTGCTTCGACGGAAGAAGCTTACTGGCTGGCTAACTCGCACTACTATAACCCAAACTGGGGTTACCAGGCTGGCGAAAAGCGCAATGCCCGCGTTGTCAATGACTTCGAACCGACTGCCATCCTGACTTGGGACTGGAAAATCAAGGACGAACTGAAGCTGACAACAGCTGCCGGTTTCAAATATTCTATGTATAGTTCAACGGCCCTTGGTTGGAGTGGCGATGCCTACGACCCGCGTCCGGACTACTACAAAAATATGCCGAGCTCCATCTTTGACGTATGGAATCCGGACAAGAACAATCCGGAATACTTGAAGGAGCACCCTTATCTGCTCGACCAGTACAATGACCTCAAAGATTACTGGATGTCATCGAAGGCTAACCGCCAGCTGAACTGGGACCGCATGTATTTTGTAAACCGTCAGAGTGAGAAAGATGGAGGCGAAACTCTCTACTACCAGGAACGCCGCCACAACGACCAAATGGTCTTTGCACTCAATACGGCATTGAATCATGAGGTAAACAAGGAGCAGAAATACACGCTCGGTTTCTCCTACAACCGCACCAAGGGTATGCACTACAAGACCATGGCAGACCTTCTGGGTGGAACACGCTATACAGACGTTGACAAGTTTGCAGCCAATGACTACGGCCCCAATAGCCAAGAAGCACAAAACGACCTGCGCCATCCGAACCGTCGCATTGGTATCGATGACAAGTTTGGCTACAACTACAACATCTACATCAACAAGGCTCGCCTCTATGGTCTCTATGAGATCAATCAGGGAAAATTCAACTACCGCCTCAGTGCTTATGCTGAAGGTACGACGATTGAACGCGACGGTCTGATGCAGAATGGTCGTGCACCTGAGAACTCTTATGGTAAGAGCGGACAGGCTCGTTTCCTCGGTGGTGGCGGCCGTTTCGGCTTGACTTACCGCCCGAACGGTTCACACATTCTGAGCGTGAACTTCGGTGCCCAGAGTGATGCTCCGCTGGCTCGCAACAGCTTCGTAGCTCCCCGTATGCAAAACAACTTTGTTAAGAACCTGAGCAACGAGCAAAACTTCAATGCGGAGGCTTCTTACCAGTTCCGTTTCGGAAACTTCTCGGGTAAGGTAACGGGATACTACTCTCGCTTTAACAACGGCGTAGAGCAAACCGCCTTCTACAACGACCAGGAAGGTCGCTTTACTTACCTCACGATGAGTGGCATCGACCGCGAACACTATGGTTTAGAAGCTGCCTTCAAGTATAACGTCACTTCAAACTTCGCGATCAACCTCACGGGTACTTACAGCGAAGCACAATATGTGAACAACCCGATGGCTGAAGTGAACTATGAGGGTATGAACTCACAAACGATTGAGCAACTCAATGTTTGGAAGAACCCTGTAACGGGTGAAGCAATGCCCTTGCGCGTGTTGGCAAAGGGCATGCGTCTGAACGGTACGCCGCTCGCCGCTGTTGCCTTAGGCTTGGAGTACAACGTCAAGGGTTGGTTCTTCGAGGCAAACCTCAATTACTACGACCGCGTTTACGTAGACTTCTCTGAATATCGCCGTTTGGGCAATATCGCCAAGAACTACGTTTCTACTTCAGAAACTGAGTTGAAATATGACGTAACGCCAGGTGAATTGAAACAGAATGGTGGTGTACTCTTCGATAAACAGGGTAACGTAGTCAAGACTTATGCTGCCAAGCAGGAGAAGTTTGACGGTGGTTTCATGCTCGATGCCTCCATCGGTAAATACATCCGCTTGAAGAAGGGTAAGAGTTTGAGCATCAACCTCTCAGCTCAGAATATCACCAACAACCGCAACCTGCGTACAGGTGGTTACGAGCAAAACCGTGACGACCTCTACCAAACGGGTGTGGCACGCGCTTACCGTTTCTCAAAGAACTCGAAGTACTACTATGCGAATGCGTTTAACGCCTTCCTCAACATCGGATTCAAGTTCTAACATTGTTTCTTCCAACGGCTTCTCGTCTGCCTCGTTGCAGACAGAAGCATAGCTACACAGATTATGAACAAAACATTGAAACTCCTCCTGGCTGGCTTCGCGCTTTTTAGCTTGACTGCCTGTATGGATGATTACGATGAGCCCAATACGGACAACTACCTCATCACCAGCCCTACAAGCATCGGCGAGACCAACTACTCCATTGCGCAGCTGAAGCAGGAAAAGAAGTCCCTCTTTACGCAAACCAATGCGTTTGAGGAAGTCAAAGAAGACCGCATCCTGGAAGGTGTTGTCGTAGCAAATGACTGCGGCGGCAATCTCTACCAAACATTGCTCATTCGTCATATTGACACGAATAAGGCTGAAAGCGACCCCTTGCGCGACCAGGCCATCGTACTGGCTATCAAGCACACTTGGTTGACCCCGCACTTTGAGGTTGGTCAGCGCATCAAGGTTAACTTGAAGGGTCTCTATATTGGTGTTTATTCCAAGTTGCCGAAAATTGGTCAGCCTTACTTTACGAGTAGTGGTAACTTGCGTCTCGGCCCGGTGTTGTTGCAGCTTTGCCGCACGAACGTAGAACTGGTCGGTAAGCCTAATCCAGACTGTGCTGAATGCGTCCCTGTAAAGTGCGATCCGAGCTGGCTTCGCGACTCCAATAACAAGAATCCGCTGAACTATCCGCAACTCGTTACGCTCACGGGCGAACTGAAGGAAGCTGATGGTGAAGCAATCTTTGCTCCGGAGGATTTGCAAGACCAAGGTTACGGCGTCGACCGTACGCTGACCAACTCGGAGAACAACACAAAGGTAACACTCCGCACCTCTACACAAAACAACATTGCCTATACCGTTATGCCGCAGGGTGAACACCAATTCACCGGTCTGCTCAGCATCTACAACAACTGGCAACTTCAACTCCGCTCGGTAGACGACATCCAACCCGTAGCAAACAACCACTAATAATCAAGCACATACAATAACGACAATATGAAAAAGATTGCTCTCTCTCTCGCAACTTTGGCAGTTTGCTCGCTGAGCTTCACTGCCTGCGAAGATGTTCCCGCTCCTTACGAAATAAATGGCGAAGGCGGTACTACGACTGGCAGCACAATTATCAACGAAAGTTTCTCCCAGTCACTGGGTGGCTTCACTGCACTCAACACGGTGGGTGATATTCCTTGGGTTTGCAGCCATAGCTGTGCCCAGATTACTTCCTATGTTGACACCGACGGCGATGGTCAGAAAGAAAACCTCGCCGCTGAAAGCTGGCTCATCTCTCCCAAGATGAACTTCACCTCGGTCGACAGCGCCTACGTTTCCTTCGAATACATTCTGCGCTACGCCAATGCAAACGAAGTAAAAGACAACTACCAGGTACTCGTCAGCAAGGATTACACGGGTATTCCGACCAATGCCTCTTGGACGGCACTCTCCTTCAATGCCACACAAGGTTCTGATTGGGACACTTGGTATGAATCAGGTAAGCTTCAGATTCCTGCCGAATTCATGAAGCAACCTAACGTAACGTTGGCACTCCGTTACAAGGCTGATAAGAAAGCTGCTACTTGGGAAGTCAAGAATCTCATCGTGAAGCAAGGAAAGAGTGACGATTCTACTAATGTTCCCGCAGGCGGGAATATAATAGCAAACAGTGGCTTCGAAACTTGGACAAACAACTTGCCCGAGGGCTGGAAATCTACGACTACTGCCAGCTCAGCTGAGCTCGCTCAGAGTACTGACGCTCATACGGGCAGCTATTCTCTATTGGTAAAATGCAATGAGAGCCAAAACAAGCGTCTCGGTTCGAAAGAATACACCTTGAAGGCTGGTAGCTATAAGATGTCTCTCTTCGTCAAGGGTGAAGGTCAGGTTCGTCCTGGTTATACGCTCATCGGAGAGGATGGCAAAATTCCGAGCCAGAACGGTTACATGTATGGTGATTACACGGCAACTACTGCCAACGAATGGACAGAAGTTACCTACAGCTTCAAGCTCGATGCTCAGACGAAGGTGAACTTCGTGATGATGAACCCGAAATCTTCTGATCACGCTAAGGCTTCAGACAAACTCGTCGACGACTTCACTGTAACAACGGCTGATGGTGGTCTCGTAGAAGAAGGTGGTACTACGCCCGAACCCGAAAAGCCACAGGTAGGCGGTGACATCCTCAACGAAACCTTCGCCAACGGCCAGGGTAAGTTTACAATCGAGGACAAGCTGCTCCCCGCTGGTGCCAGCTACATTTGGAAAGCTGATACACAATATGGCTACATGAAGGCTTCTGCGTTCATCAATGGCGAATCTTTGGAGAGCGAAAGCTGGTTGATTTCTCCCGTAGTCGACCTTGCTGCTTCTGCCAACCCCACGCTGTCTTTTGATCACGTAGCCAACAAGGGTGAAATAGATAAGATGGCTGAGCAGAACATGCTCTACATCAAAGCCGAAGGTGGTGAATGGACGAAAATGGACATCACAACCTACTCTCCGGGTAATGACTGGAAGGCTTGGACGACCAGCGTACAAAGCCTTGCAGCTTACAAGGGCAAGAAGATTCAGTTTGCCTTTGTATACAAGACTCCCAAGGGTTCTTCAGGTACCTGGGAAGTGAAGAATGTGGTTGTAAAGTAACCATTGACCATTCGAACTAACTATTCATCTCTCTTATACCGTCACCAAAGATTTTGCCGTGTGCAAGAACTTTGGTGACGGTTTCACGCTTCTATGAACGCATTGAAATATATTCTCTTAGGCCTCACCCTCGCAGGCTTGCTCCACTCCTGCGGTGACGACAACGAAGGTATTCACTTTGGTGACGAAGGTGCAGGCAATACGGGTACTGTCACTCCCTCCACAAACATCACTTCGCGCATGGAAACTCCCGAAGTATTGAAAGACGGCAGTACACAACTCATCGCACACTTCTCCAACGAGTCAAATGACCGCGAGGTCATGACCTACAGCTTGGAGTACGACAAAGAACAACTCCATTCCCGCTGGGTAGCCTTCCGCTTTGACGGCGATACCCGCGCCCGCAACGTGTCCCGTTCAGACGACGCCTTTGCCGACGATCCCAAACTCCCCAATAGCCTCAAAATTGGCAGCAGAAGTTTCGGAGGTGGATATGATCGTGGTCACCTCTGTGCCTCAGCAGACCGCCTCTATTCAGGCGTAGGAAACCGCAATACCTTTTACATGACCAACATGTCTCCCCAGAAGAGCTCCTTCAACCAAGGTTACTGGGTAACACTTGAAGGAAAGGTGCAGAAGCTCGGACGCGATAAGAACTTCTCCGATACGCTCTATGTAGTAAAAGGCGGTACCATCCGTAATAACCAAATCATCAAACGTCTCAGTCGGCCTAATGGTACGAAGACCGTCGTACCCAAGTATTATTTCATGGCTTTGCTGAAAATAAAGAACGGCGTGTATTCTTCCATTGCATTCTGGATGGAACATAAAGAGTATGGTTATAATTACGGTTCACCCGCTCCCCTTTCCGTCATCAAAAAACACGCTATTTCGGTCAACGACCTGGAAGCCAAGACCGGCATCAACTTCTTCCCCAACCTACCTAACGACAGAGAAGAAGACATTGAAGACCAATTTGTACCGGGTAATTGGGGCTTCTAAAGCCTTCGCACACATTTTTTCAAAATGTGCAGAAAGTCCCTATATTTTTCGGAGAATGTTTGTCCGTATTGGGAATAAGCATTACTTTTGCAGCCGTAAATAAGCTAATAATCATATTACACTAATACATTTAATTAAGAAACTATGTCTGATATTGAAGCAAAAGTAAAAGCTATCATCGTTGACAAGCTGAGTGTTGATGAAGCAGAAGTAAAGAACGAAGCAAGCTTCGCTAATGACCTTGGTGCTGACTCTCTCGACACGGTAGAGCTCATCATGGAGTTCGAGAAGGAATTTGGTATCACCATTCCCGATGACAAGTCTGAGAAGATTGCTACCGTAGGTGACGCTATCGCTTACATCGAAGAAAACGTCAAGTAATTTAAGCTTGTTCTACGAGAAACATTGACATCCTAACGTTTAACGTTCTGCGTCTACGTAGCTACTCCTTTAGGGAGAAGTCAAGACGCTGTACGTTAAACGTTAAGTTGTTTTCGGGGGTTCGATGGAATTCCCATTCCTTTTGTTTTACCGGCCATGCGCTGAACCACTCCACGGGCCAACTATTTCACACAGACTTTAGAAGATCAGTAAGTACATTATTTTGAAATCAAGGCGTACTGATCTGCTAAACGTGAAATATGCCACGCCTACGAACGGAGCGTATGCCATCCAAATCAATTTATCTCTCTATGGAACTCAAAAGAGTAGTTGTTACGGGTCTGGGTGCCCTCACTCCTGTAGGTAATACGGTTCCCGAAACTTGGGAAAATATCAAGAACGGTGTCAGCGGTGCTGGCCCTATCACCCACTTCGATGCTTCCAAGTTCAAGACTCAATTTGCTTGCGAAGTAAAGAACTTCAAGGTAACTGACTTCATTGATCGTAAGGAAGCTCGCAAGATGGACCTTTACGAACAGTACGCACTTGTTGCGGCTATGGAAGCTATCAAGGACTGCGGTTGGGACCTCGAAAAGGTGAACAAGAACCGCATCGGTGTTATCCTCGGTGTTGGTATCGGCGGTATCCACACGTTCGAAGAAGAAGCAGGTAACTACGCTGTCAACAAGGAAAATGGTCCGAAGTTCAATCCTTTCTTCATCCCGAAGATGATTGCCGACATCGCTTCTGGACAGATTTCTATCCAGTACGGTTTCCACGGTCCTAACTACACGACCACATCTGCCTGCGCATCTTCTACCAATGCCTTTGCTGATGCTTTCAACTTGATTCGTTTGGGCAAAGCTGATGCCATCGTAACGGGTGGTGCTGAGGCTGCTATCTGGCCCTGCGGTGTAGGTGGTTTCAACGCTATGCACGCCCTCTCAACCCGCAATGACGATCCCGAACACGCTTCTCGTCCGTTTAGTGCCAGCCGCGACGGCTTCATCATGGGTGAAGGTGCCGGTATCCTCATCCTCGAGGAGTTGGAGCATGCAAAGGCACGTGGAGCTAAGATTTACTGCGAGGTTGCAGGTGTGGGTATGTCAGCCGATGCACACCACATCACAGCTTCTCACCCCGAAGGTCTCGGTGCAAACCTCGTAATGAGTGCAGCTTTGGAAGATGCTGAAATGAAGCCCGAAGATATTGACTATATCAACGTTCACGGTACGTCTACTCCCGTAGGTGACGTTTCTGAAGTTAAGGCCATCACGAAGCTCTTCGGCGAACATGCATACAAGTTGAACATCAGCTCAACCAAGTCTATGACGGGTCACCTCTTAGGTGCTGCGGGTGCGGTTGAAGCATTGCTCTGCTGCTTGGCTGTTCAGAACGACATCGTTCCGCCCACCATCAACCACGAGGACGATGACCGCGACGAGAACATTGACTACAACCTCAACTTCACCTTCAACAAGGCTCAAGAGCGCCCCATCCGCGCTGCGCTCAGCAACACGTTTGGCTTTGGTGGCCACAATGCTTGCTGCATCTTGAAGAAGTATAACGACTAACATTTCCCAGCAGCCCCTTTCTCTGCGCTCCTGTAGCCTTGTTCTCAGGAGATATTACGCATAGAAAGGGGCTGCTTTCTGAAATTCCTATGATATCGAACTTACTGGACCGCATGAAGCTCCCGTTTCGCAAAAACAAGGAGTTTCTATCGGCACTCTATGACATCTTAGGCTTCTATCCACACGACATTGAAATTTACCGCATTGCCTTCTCGCACAAGTCGCTTGCTTACAAACGCGAAGCGGCTAATACGAAGGACCGACGCGGAAAGGATCGGAAGCCACGAAGCGAAAATACATCCAAGCCTCTCAACAACGAACGATTGGAATACCTGGGCGACGCGGTACTGGAGACCGTAGTCAGCGACATTCTGTTCCGCCACTATCCGAACAAACGCGAAGGTTTCCTCACGGCTACCCGCTCAAAGATTGTACAACGCGAAGCACTCAACCGCTTGGCAAACGAAATGGGACTGGAAAGACTCATTCAGGCAGCGCAAGGCACCCGCATGGATCATACGAACATCGGCGGAAATGCTTTTGAAGCATTGATGGGAGCTATCTATCTTGACCGAGGCTTCCGCCACTGCCACTGGTTCATCGCCAACCGCGTTGTCGGTCACTTTGTCGACCTCGACTCAGTTGCTCAAAAGGAGGTTAACTTCAAGAGTAAATTGCTCGAATGGAGTCAAAAGAACCGCGTACACATTTCCTTCAAAGACTTTGCCAACGAAGGCGACACCAAGGGATTTGAATCAACCGTCAACATCGAAGGTATTGTGGTAGGACGAGGTGCAGGCCGCTCTAAGAAGGAAAGCCAGCAAGAGGCTTCCAAGGAGGCCCTGACACGTATGCGCCGCGATGCCAAACTCTACGACAGCCTCTTCCGTGCCAAAGAGAAGCGCACGGCTATGGAAGCAGAGGAATCTTTCGCACTGCCCAAGATAGACGAAATCGAGGACCATCTGCAAAAGGGTAAAAAGGGTGGGAAAGGAAATGCCCAATCACCTGTTTTGGAAGAAAAGAACCAAAAGGGAAAGGCGACCCCTTCACCCCAATCTTTATCTGACGCAGCATACGATACGGCTTATGATGCAGAGGCTACTTATGAGGTTATCGACCAACCTGTTGATGAACCTGTACGTACTGCAGAAGACTACGAAGCCATCGGACTGCCCGCACCTCCTTCTGAAAATGACTTGGAGGTAGAAGAAGTAAAGCCCACAAAGCGTAAAAGCCACACACCGCGTACCGTCAATGACGCAGTGAAGGGATTTAAGCGCAATGAGCGTACGGAACGCCCCGAGGAAGTCAAGGCGGCGCAACAAGCTGAACGCATGGCGGCGAAGGCTAACAAGAAGAAGGAAAAAGCCAAAAATACGCCTGCAACTCAACCCACTGACGCTGAAAAGGCACAGCCCAAACCTGAAAAGACGGCCTCAGCCCCCAAGGAAGAGGCTCAAACGAAGGTTACTGAGACGAAAACTCAAGCTGAGACTTCGCCTTTGAAGCAAACTGAAACGATTTCAACGACTTCACAGGAGCAAGCGGAAAAGACTGCCGAAAAGCAAACGGATGTCCAACCTACAGGAAGAACCTTGGAGAGGGCAGAAGAAACAAGTGCAGAAGCAGTAGCTACCGCCGCACCTATAGAAACGGAAACTTTGGCTACGACGGCTTTGGAAGTGGAACCTACAGAAACAGCCCACACGGTGGAAGTCACGGAAACAATGGAAACTACTGAAGTCACCGAACAGGCGGAAACGGTAGAAACCGCCCAGACGGCAGACGTCATGGAAGAAGTTGATTTCACCGAAGCTCAACCCGTAGCAGACCTCCAGCAAGTTGTTTCGTTGGACACCGTCGAAGTACTGCCTCAACCTGAAACTCTGGCTGAAAATCTTACTGAAACAGACTGTTCCATTCCTGCCGAAAGTGTGGAAAATACAGCCATCGGTCAAGCCGAAGAAGCGGTGGAAGAAACGGTTGCTGAAACGGCTATCGAACCAACGAATACGATTGAACAGACCGGCACGAAGCAAGCCGTAGTGGCAGAAGCGATCGTTATCGAAAGCGTTTCAGAAGAAGTTATCTCCACAGAAGCGGCCATTCAACAAGAAGCGAAGCCCCTTCAAGAAGAGATAACGGACGACTTTATCATCACGGTCGACATACAAGATGCCCAACCTGAAACGGCTTCTCAGTCAACTACCGAAGGTGAAAACCATAAAGTGTCCAAACGTTCCAAACGTAAAGCGACTCCTACTCCTGCAACAAAAACGGAAGAGCTTACAGAGGTTGCCACCGCTGAACAGCCCAACGAACCGGAAGCTGTCTCCGACTTCACGGAAGTAGCCCTGGAAACAGACGAACAGAAGGACCATACGGAACCGATGCCCGCCGCTTTGAGCGAAACGGAACCGCGTCCCATGTTGCGCCATCTTTCGATGGATGACTTTGTCTTTGGTATGGAGCAACCGGAACAACCCGTACTCGATGACTTGAATGAGGAGGAAGACAAGCCGGTTCGCAAGTCACGCTCTTCGCAACGCAGAAAAAAGCGGAAACCTGCGCAGGCATCCAATCCCACAACTGAAGTACAAAACCAGGCTAACGCTCCCCAACAAACACTTCAGACCGAATGGGACGAAGCAATGCCAACGGTAACTACGGACGATGCGCCAACTGACGAATCGGCTCCCAACAAAAAGCCGCGTCGTAAACGCCGCCGTCGCCCGAACAAGAAGAAAGAGGAATAACCTCTTCTAAAAGGAGAATGTGTTCGGTGAAAACACATTCTCCTTCTTTTTATAAGGAAACAACCACATTCCCCCTTGGCTCACTCCAAACAAAGAATCAGCGCAATACGGACACCCGTCGGAGGCAGACTCCCAACCTATAAGCCAAAGATTCTTGTTGAAAATTCGTACTTTTGCGAGCTCATGTAATTAATCCCACTCCTAATCACCCCGGCTATGACCGTAGAAATAAAGAAAGTAAGCACTCCGTCTGAGTTAAAGCGCTTCATTCGCTTCAACTATGAATTCTATAAGAACAATCCCTACTCTGTTCCCGACCTCTACGATGACATGTTGAATACCTTCTCACCTGAGAAGAACGCAGCCTTCGACTTCTGTGAGGCAGACTATTTCCTGGCTTACAAGGATGGGGAAATGGTCGGACGCGTAGCCGCCATTATCAACCACCACGCAAACAAGCAATGGAACAAGCAGACCGTTCGCTTCGGATGGATTGACTTTATTGATGACCCCGAAGTCAGTCGTGCACTCATCGACGCGGTGAAGGCCTGGGGTAAAGAACGGGGTATGACGACCATCGAGGGACCGCTCGGCTTTACAGACTTGGACGCAGAGGGTATGCTCATTGAGGGCTTCGACCAGCTTTCGACCATGGCAACCATCTACAACTATCCCTACTACCCCAAGCACATTGAGGCTCTCGGACTCGAGCCCAGTGCAGACTGGGTCGAAATGAAGGTGTACATTCCCAAGGAGATTCCCGAAAAGCACAAGCGCATTTCAGACATCATCTCTCGCAAATACAACCTCCACACACGCAAACTGACTGACAAGAAAGAGATCCTTCGTTCGGGGGTGGCGCACGACATCTTCCGCCTCATCAACGATGCTTACGAGCCGCTGTTTAACTTCTCACGCATGACGGAGAAGCAAATCGACCAATACGTCAACATGTACCTGCCCGTACTCGACCTCCGCATGGTCAGCATCGTTGAAAACGAACAGGGCGAAATCGTGGCGGTTGGCATCTCAATGCCTTCTTTGTCAGAAGCCTTGCAGAAGGCCAAAGGCAAGCTCCTGCCGCTTGGCTGGTTCCACTTGCTGAAAGCTTTGAAATGGAAACGCCCCAAGGTGTTAGACCTCCTCTTGGTCGGTGTTCGTCCCGACTACCAGGGCAAAGGTGTCAATGCCCTGCTCTTTACCGAGCTCATTCCCGTTTACCAACAACTGGGCTTCGAATATGCAGAGACCAACCCCGAACTGGAAATGAACGAAAAGGTACAAAACCAATGGCAGTACTTCAAGACGGAGCAACACAAGCGCCGCCGCTGCTTCAAGGGAGATATTTAAGGCAGATTCTATCAATAATCAGTTCTAGAAGTGGAAGGTATAAGGATTTATGCGGATAGCATTGCCTGATGGATACCTTCAAACACGAGCTACAAGACTTTTCTGTTTACCCCAATGGGCAAACGGCTTACGAGCACACATATCAGACCCGACAATGTGGCTACGTGACCTGTGAGGACAAATTGTATATCCGACAATGTGGCCGCGTAACCTACAAGTACACATTGTATACCCGACAATGTGGCCGCGTAACCTACGAGTACACATTGTACACCCAACAATGTGGCCGCGTAACCTACGAGTACACATTGTATACCCGAAAATGTGGCCGCGTAACCTACGAGTACACATTGTACAACCAACAATGTGGCCGCATAACCTACGAGAACACATTGCACAACCCTACGATGTTTCCCCCTATACGGTTCGAACACAGGAACTAGCACGCTCGGTTATTCCTTCACCACATAGGCATCTTGTCTAAGTTACTACTGCCCCAACTCCACGACAAACTGGTTTGCCCTTCATGGGCCTTACTGCTAGTCCACTTCCCCACCCCATTCATTCTCCAACCTAACGCTTTATCCGCCCTCCGAAAGGAGTTCAACCGCTAACCACCCCTCCTATGTCAGAAGAAATCAACGCTAACAATCCTTCAGAAGTCATTTACGACGAAAGCAAGATACGCCACCTCGAAGATACGGAACACATCCGTACCCGTCCGGGTATGTACATCGGACGCTTAGGTGACGGTTCGCATGCTGAAGACGGTATCTACGTCCTACTCAAAGAAAGTATTGACAACAGCATTGACGAATTCAACGAAGGTTTTGGCAAGCGCATTGAGGTCAATATCTACGATAACCTTACGGCTGAAGTCCGCGACTACGGTCGTGGCATTCCTCTCGGAGCCCTGATTGATGCGGTATCGCGCCTCAATACGGGTGGTAAATACGACACAGCCGTCTTTACAGCCTCGGTCGGTATGAATGGTGTCGGTCTGAAGGCGGTCAATGCCTTATCCAGCCGATTTATTGCCCGAAGCGTGCGCGACGGACAAATGCGCGAGGCTATCTTCGAACGCGGTGTACTGATCAGCGACGAATCTGGACAGACGGAGGAAGAAAACGGTACGTACATCTTCTTTGAACCTGACAAGACTCTCTTCCAGAACTATCGTTTCCACGGTGAATACGTGGAGAATATGTTGCGTAATTACACCTATTTGAATACGGGACTGGCCATCTTCTACAACGACCGCCGCATTCTTAGCCGCAACGGCCTGGAGGACTTGCTCAACGACAACATGACGGCTCCGGGACTTTACCCCGTCATCCACCTCACGGGACAGGGCATCGACATTGCCTTTACCCATACCTCGCAATACGGCGAGGAGTATTACTCCTTTGTCAACGGTCAGCATACCACGCAGGGCGGTACGCACCAAAGTGCCTTCAAGGAACACATTGCCCGTACGATTAAGGAATACTTCGGTAAGAACTACGACGTACAGGACGTGCGCAACGGCTTGGTTGCTGCCATTGCCATCCGCGTGATTGAACCTCTGTTTGAAAGCCAGACTAAAATCAAGTTAGGCTCGCTCACCATGGCTCCCGACAAGGATTCAAACGGTAATTCCTTCCCCCTCTCAGGGGTCAGCGTCAACAAGTTTGTAGCCGACTTTATCAAGGAGAATGTGGACAACTACCTCCACATGCACACCGATGTTGCAGACGTAATCAAGCAGAAGATTGAGGAAAGTGAGAAGGAACGCAAGGCTATTGCGGGGGTTACCAAACTGGCACGCGAACGCGCCAAAAAGGCCAACCTTCACAATCGAAAGCTACGCGACTGCCGCATTCACTTAAACGACCCAGCACCCAAAAGCAAGAAGAAGGACGAAGACGACAACGACCCACGCCAGGATTCATCCATCTTCATCACCGAGGGTGACTCGGCTAGCGGCTCAATTACCAAAAGCCGCGATGTCAACACGCAAGCCGTATTCTCGCTGCGTGGCAAACCGCTCAACTGCTTCGGACTGACCAAGAAGGTTGTCTACGAAAACGAAGAGTTCAACCTCCTGCAAGCTGCCCTCAACATTGAGGACGGACTCGACGGTCTACGCTATAACAAAGTGATTGTAGCTACCGATGCTGATGTTGACGGCATGCACATCCGCTTGCTGATGATAACCTTCTTCCTGCAATTCTTCCCCGACCTTATTAAGAAAGGGCACGTATACATCCTGCAAACACCACTCTTCCGTGTGCGCAACAAGAAGAAGAAGATCAAGGCAAACACCGGCAACGGAAAGAAGACGGACAAAAAAATCAGTGAAAAAAGTGCAGGAGCGGCGATTCTAAAGAAGGCACAGGCCAGCGAACGCTCGGAGTTCGAAACCATCTACTGCTACTCTGAAGAGGAACGAATCGCTGCTATCGAGAAGTTAGGTCCCGACCCCGAAATCACCCGATTCAAAGGTTTGGGCGAAATTTCTCCCGATGAGTTCAAACACTTTATTGGTCCGCACATGCGCCTTGAACCCGTCACCCTCCACAAAAGTGACAATGTCAACTCCCTGCTCGAATACTACATGGGTAAAAACACCATGGAGCGACAGGGCTTCATTATCGACAATCTGGTCGTAGAAGAGGACTTGGCGGAAGAGGAACTGTAACAACAGATACAGAAGGAGCATCACATACAGAAGCAGGAAGAAGCTTTAAAAGCCAGGGGCTTCCCAGCAATAAGTTTGGGAGTTCTTCCCTTCTCACATGCCCCATTTTCAGTAAGCAACTCTCCCAACCTCTCTACTTAAAACTCATAAACTTCTTTCTCTCTTATGAAGGTTGCCATCTTTCCTGGGTCTTTCGACCCCTTTACCGTGGGCCACGCCAGCATCGTCGAACGTGGTCTCCCAATGTTCGACCGTATCGTCATTGGTGTAGGTGTCAATGACAGCAAACGTTCCTTACTCACGCCCGAAGAACGCGTAGAAGCCATTCGAAAACTCTACGAAGAGGAACCGCGTATCAAAGTTGTGTCCTACAACGACCTGACCGTAGACCTCGTACGAAGAGAAGGAGCGCAATTTATCTTGCGCGGACTCCGCTCAGTCAAGGACTTCGAATACGAACGCGACATTGCCGCTATGAACAACCGCCTCTCGGGCGTGGAAACAGTATTACTCTTTACCGAAGCCCATTATTCTGATATTTCCTCCAGCGTAGTGCGCGAACTCATAGCCTTTGGCAAGGATGTCTCTGAATTCCTTCCTAAAAAGAAAGGTTAGAAGTTACGGATTACGAATAATGGAGTGACACACTCCCTCACAATCATTCTGACATGAAACATTTATTTCTTCTCCTTGCGGCTCTGCTTACGCTGCCCACTCATGCCCAACGCGGCTTTGAGGACATTGATGTAGAGCAAATCAAGAAACTGCAAATGGCGCAAGTCGCCATCACCAGCCTCTACGTGGACACCGTAGACCAAAATAAACTGGTGGAGGATGCCATCAACGGCATACTTGGCAAACTCGATCCACACTCCTCCTATACCAATGCCAAACAGACGAAAAAGCTCAACGAGCCCCTCTCGGGCAACTTCGAGGGCATCGGTGTGAGCTTTAATATGGTCAAAGACACCTTGTTGGTCTTGCAAGTTATCAGCAAAGGCCCCAGCGAAAAGGCAGGTATTCTATCGGGCGATCGCATCATTGCGGTAAACGGCACCAAGATTGCCGGCGTCAAGATGGATCGCGACAGCATCATGACCCGTCTGCGTGGTCCGAAGGGTACAATTGCCAACCTTGACATTGTGCGAAGAGGGGCCAACGAAGTACTTCACTTCAAGGTTACGCGTGACAAAATCCCCGTCAACACGGTCGATGCCGCCTACATGATTACACCTACCGCAGGCTACATTCACCTCGACAGCTTCGGTGCCACTTCCGGCAAAGAGATTGACGATAAAATTAAGATGCTCCAGGAAGCGGGCATGAAGGACTTGATTCTTGACTTGGAATTCAACGGAGGCGGTTACCTCAATGCTGCACAGGAAGTGGCCAGCCAATTTCTCCCAAAAGGCTCTATGATTGTCTACACCGAAGGTCGTGTCATGCCGCGCCAAGAGCTCGTAGCAGAAGGCTTCGGACGCATGCAAAAAGAAGGTCGCGTTGTGATTCTCGTAGACGAATTCACCGCCTCGGCAGCTGAAATTGTCAGCGGTGCCGTACAAGACCATGACCGTGGAGTCATCATCGGTCGCCGTACCTTTGGTAAAGGTTTGGTACAACGCCCCATCGACCTGCCCGACGGCTCCATGATTCGCCTCACCGTGTCACACTACTATACACCCTCGGGCCGTTGCATCCAAAAGCCTTACGTCAAAGGCGAAAAGGAGGAATACAACAACGACCTCGACAAGCGTTATACCCACGGAGAACTAACTTGTCTCGACAGCATCCACCTGGATTCTACCAAGGTGTACAAGACCTTGGTCAAGGGTCGCACCGTCTATGGTGGCGGTGGCATCATGCCCGACATTTTCGTACCTCTCGACACGACGGCTTACACGCCTTACTACCGCGCATTGCGCCGCCATAACCTCATTAACGAGAATGTATTGCGCTTTGTAGACGAAAATCGCAAACAGCTTAAGCGGAAGTACCGCAAGTTTGAAGACTATGCGGAACACTTTGAAGTGCCTGCCGCACTCATCGACACCATCCTAGCAGAAGGTAAGAAGAAGGGCATCAAGCCCAAGGACGACAAGGAACTTCAAACCACGCTCAATGACCTGCGTTTCACCTTGAAGTCGACAATCGCTTACGACCTCTGGGATCGCAACGAATATTTCCGCCTCGTCAATGAGCGCAATGACATCGTCAAGCGCGCCCTGCAATATCTGAAAGAAGGAAAGTAAACACATTTGTTTCCCTTCACTCAGCAACCACGCTAATTCCCATGTTGCCCCTTGGCCTGTTGGAACCTCCCCATCTTCAGCCAAGGGGCAACACTGTAACAAGACCAAGACAAACTGGCTAAAAGACAAACAAGACCCAAGAAACATTCATCTTTTCCGACAAAATATTTGGAAGTAAAGGAAATAGTTTCTACTTTTGCAGCGCATTACGGAAACGCAGTGCACAAAGGATGTTCCATGGTGTAATGGTAGCACTAGAGTTTTTGGTTCTCTCAGTCATCGTTCGAATCGGTGTGGAACAACTTCTAAGATTCTCTTCATTTTCAAGCTGTGTCATTTGGCACAGCTTTTTTGTTTTCCCGAAGATAAACCAACAACCAACATTGATTTACTAATTCTTAATATGTTTTCTGTTGTAACACAGTATTATATCCATAACTTTGCAACTGATATTTTATCGAACATAATCAACTATTTTTCAAACTCATCAAAATTTATACAAGTATGAAGAAAACATTACTCTTTATGTTTGCCTTCATGGCTTTCGTAACGTCTGCTTTGGCAGAAGACACGACTGTACAATGGACTGCAAACACTGATTGGACGGAGACTCCGCTCTCCTACACACAGGTTCCCTACACCATCACAATGGATCAGGCAGATGGCACAACAGCTCCGGCTGTAAATGCCAACAAGAACGATGCCCGCGCTTATGCTAAGAACACCATTGCGGTGAATACTACGGGCGAAAACATGACAAAAATCGTCTTTAATGTATCCAGCAAAGGCAAATATCGCCTTGCCAACGTCACTGCCACCAGTGGATCAGTTGTTGTAGATAATAAAGCGTGGACTGTAACTTGGACGGGTAGTAGCAAGGAAGTAACCTTCACCGTAGGCGAAAAGGCTGACTATGGTACAGATGGTAACACGAAAGCAGGTCAGCTCTGCTATGACAATCTCGTCATTAGCACAGGCGAAGGCGGCGGTACGGTCACTCCCGACCCGAAACCCGAAGAACCTGAACTCAATACGGTATTCGAAGAACTCTTCAACACCAGCTTGGGTGACTTCACTGTAGAGAACAAGGTAATTGACCCTTCTTTGCAACATATTTGGTCTTATGATTCCAGATACACCTGCGCTAAAGCAAGTGCTTACAAGGGTGCACCCACTGCAAGCGAAAGCTGGTTGATTTCTCCGGTTATCGACTTGTCTAAAGCTACAGAAAGTAACTTGACCTTTGAAGAAGCTGGTAATCACTTCAATACAGCTGAAAATTTCCGCAATTGCTGCCAAGTTAAAGTTCGCGTTGACAATGGCGAATGGGCTGACGTAGCAGTTACGAGCGAAGCTACAGGTGTGTCATTCTCTTTTGTACCTGCTCAAGCTAGTCTGAAGGCTTATGACGGTAAGAAAATTCAGCTTGCCTTCATTTATACCTCAACTGCTGAGGTTGCTGGTACATGGGAATTGAAGAATTTGAGCGTTAAGGCTAAGCTCTCTGAAGCTCCTATCACCATAGCTGCTCCAGTTTTCAAACCTGCAGCAGGTACTTACATGGACGAAGTTTTGGTTTCAATTTCTGCTACTGAGGGTCACAAGATTTACTACACACTCGATGGCAAGGAACCCACTACGGCTTCAACCCTTTACACTGCCCCCTTCAAGTTGACTGAAAACACCACTGTTATTGCTATGGCAGTTGACGCACAAGGCAATACGAGCAACAACACGGTAGCGAAGTACAACATCAAGGAATCTCCCAAAGCTCCTGAGAACGGTGCTCTCTTCAACTTCAACGAAAACAAATGGAATTTGCCTGTATCTAACAACGATACAACCTATCAGATTACGGATCCAATCATTGAAAACGGTATTACCCTCACTTCCACTAACGGTAGCACACCCACTCGTATGTGGAACGACTTCAACAATGGTTTGCAACTCCGTTGCTATGAAGGTGGTTCACTTACCCTCACTGCTACTGATAGCAAGATTCAGAAGATTGAGTTCAACGTAAGCAAGAGCGGACTCCAAACTACAACAGGTACTCTTGACAAGAACGTTTGGACTGGTTCTGAAAGCAGTGTAACTTTCAATGTTACTAAAACTACCAACATCAATTACATCATTGTTACTTTGGACAAGAACACGGGTATCGAAGGTGTAGAAGCCAACAACAATGGCAAAGTTATCATCTACAGCCTCGATGGTCGTCGCCTCAACAAGGCTGTTAAGGGTATCAACATCATCAATGGCAAGAAGGTACTTGTAAAGTAATCCTCCTTCCCTTGATTCCTAATTAACTCAAGCCCCCGCTACGAAGCAATATGCGTAGCGGGGGCTTTGTTTATGCATTGAGACAGCTCAAACAACCTATATGCGGGAGGCTTTCAACCATTGAGACAGCTCAAACAACCGATGTACGGGAGGCTTTCAACCATTGGGACAGCTCAAACAACGTATATGCGGGAAGCTTTCAACCATTGAGACAGCTCAAACAACCGATGTGCGGGAAGCTTTCAACCATTGGGACAGCTCAAACACCGTATGTGCGAGAGGCTTTCAACCATTGAGACGACTCAAACAACCGATGTGCGGGAGGCTTTCAACCATTGGGACAGCTCAAACAACCGATATGCGGGAGGCTTTCAACCATTGGGACGACTCAAACAACCGATGTGCGAGAAGGACTCAACCGTTGGGACAGCTCAAACAACGCATGTGCGAAGAGCACTCAAGCATTGAGAGCACTCAAACAACCGATGTGCGATAAGAACTCAATTGTTGCAATCGTTCAAACAACCGATGTTTGAAGGAGACTCAATCACTAGGAAAGGAAAAACATGAAAGAACAAGAAGAACAAGATAGAGAATTTATCAACACCTAACCTGTTAGGAATTAAACAGGGTAAGCAATCCACCCCTTTTTTCTGCTACTACTGGAGGAATTACCATCCAGTTCCCTTCACATACTTGGCTGAGGACTTCAAGAAGGGTCATCTCAATATACAAAAACAGGCATCTGCTGTTGTTTGCAAATGCCTGATTTTCAGTGTGGACCAGCTAGGGCTTGAACCTAGGACCTCCAGATTATGAGTCTGTTGCTCTAACCAACTGAGCTACAAGTCCGATAACAAATAATCGGTGACGTTGATTATTTCTACACTGCAAAAGTAGAGCTTTTTGATGAAACAGACAAATTTTGAACTGATTTGGTACAAAAACGAAACAGACCCAATGATTCTTTTCTTCGCTGTGGGGGATTTTCTGACTTCAGAGGAGATTGAACTGATTTTTCGTAACTTTGCGCACTTATTTAAGGTTATCCGTTGAATACTACTCATACAACTACATTCTGAATATGACTCAAAAAACCAGTATCCCCAAGGGTACACGCGACTTCGGAGCTGTCGAAATGGCCCGTCGCAATTATATCTTCAATACGATCCGTGAAGTGTATGCACTCTACGGTTTCCGCCAAATCGAAACGCCTGCAATGGAAAACTTGTCTACCCTGATGGGCAAGTATGGTGAAGAAGGCGACAAACTTCTCTTTAAGATTCTCAATTCAGGCAACTTCCGTGGAGAAGTTTCTCCCGAGGAATACAGCGAGAAGAATGCAGCTCAATTGGCTGCCCGCTTCTGCGAAAAGGGCTTACGCTACGACTTGACCGTACCTTTTGCCCGCTACGTTGTACAGCACCGCGATGAACTCCAAATGCCTTTCAAGCGTTACCAGATCCAACCCGTATGGCGTGCAGACCGTCCGCAAAAGGGACGCTATCGCGAATTTTATCAATGCGATGCCGACGTAGTAGGTTCTGACTCTTTACTGAACGAAGTCGAACTGATGCAGATTGTAGACGAAGTATTTACCCGCTTCGGCATCCGTGTTTGCATCAAGATCAACAACCGTAAGATTTTGACAGGTATTGCTGAAATCATCGGTGCGGCTGATAAAATTGTAGACATTACCGTGGCTATCGACAAGCTGGACAAAATCGGACTGGACAAGGTTAACGAGGAACTCCGTGCCGTGGGACTGAGCGAAGAAGCTGTTGAAAAGTTGCAACCGATTATTGCCTTGGCTGGTACAAACGAGGAGAAACTCGAAACCATGCGCAACGTATTGGCTGAAAGCGAAACCGGACTGAAGGGCGTTGATGAAGTGGCATTCGTACTTGAAACACTGAAGGCCAGTGAACTCCATAACGCCATTGAACTGGATTTGACTTTGGCCCGTGGCTTGAACTATTACACAGGTTGCATCTTCGAAGTAAAAGCACTCGATGTACAAATTGGTTCGATTACGGGTGGTGGCCGTTACGACAACCTGACAGGCATCTTCGGTTTACCCGGATTAAGCGGTGTCGGTATTTCCTTTGGCGCAGACCGCATCTACGACGTACTAACCCAACTGGAACTCTACCCTGCCGAAACTAACTCGGGTGCGAAATTACTCTTCATCAACTTTGGTGCAAAGGAAGCCGCTCACTGCTTACGCCTCGCCGCGCAGGCTCGTAAAGCGGGTATTGCCTCCGAGGTTTACCCCGACGCAGTAAAGATGAAGAAGCAAATGAGCTATGCCAATGCCCACCAAGTTCCTTTCGTTGCCCTCGTAGGTGAAACCGAAATGACAGAAGGAAAGGTGGCTCTGAAAAATATGCAGACAGGAGAGCAAACTTCGGTTACACCCGAAGAAATGATTCAAATCTGTCTGGCCTAAGCCTACTTCTTGACAAAGAGTTGAAAAGCATAACGGTTGTTTCGACCGTTGCTTTTCAACTCTTTTATTCGCTCTAACCTGATTATGCAACTACACGATACTCCCCAATGAAAGAAAAAGATATAGAAAAGCTTCCGCACTTCGAAGAGGTGAACAAGATGTACACCATCAGCGAAGCCATTGAAGAGGCCAAACGCTGTCTACACTGCAAAGTGCCCCAATGCAAAAAAGGCTGCCCTATCGGTAATGACATCCCTGAATTCATTCACCAGCTCTCCATGGGCAACATGGGACAGGCTATGAGCATCCTGCATGAAAAGACAAACTTGCCAGCCATCTGCGGTCGTGTGTGTCCTCATGAAAAGCAATGCGAAGGACATTGCATCTTGGGCAAAAAAGGTCGTCCCGTACGTGTGGGAAAGCTGGAAAGCTTCATCGCACAGTTCGATGCTGATATGCACCTCACGCACGAACGCCTGCCCGAAAAGACTAGAGGCAAGGTTGCCATTATCGGTTCTGGCCCTGCTGGCCTGACTGTAGCCGGCGATTTGGCTCGCCAAGGATTTCACGTAACGATTTTCGAAGGACAGGCTGAATTAGGTGGTGTCTTAATGTATGGCATCCCCGAATACCGTCTGCCCAAAGCGGTTGTGCGCAATGAAATTGAGAAAATCGAAGCCTTAGGAGTTCACTTTGTCAAGAACTGTTTGGTCGGTTCACCCGAAAGCGGTGTAACAATCGACAGCCTCTTTGCCGACGGCTTTGATGCCATCTTTATGGCAACGGGTACTGCACTTCCTCAGGGACTCAACATTCCTGGTGCCAACCTCAAACGTGTAACCCAGTCTACCGACTTCCTTCATAACGTCAATGCCTATATCGAAGGAGCGATTGCCCGCGAGATGGTGCCCTTACGCGAAGGCGATAAGGTAGCCGTCATTGGTGGCGGTAATGTTGCTATGGATGCTGCCCGCACGGCTCGCCGCCTTGGGGCCAATGTGACCGTCATTTACCGACGCAAACAGGAAGATATGCCTGCCATCCGTAGCGAATACGAAGAAGCAGTCAACGAAGGGGTACGCTTCCTTTGGGAAAGCAACTCCCTGGAGTTTATCGGCAACGAAAAGGGACGGGTTGCTGCCATCCGCATTGCATCCCCCGACGGCGAACACCTTCGGGAGTTCGACCGCGTATTCCTGGCCATCGGTTCACGTCCGGCTGCCCGTATTGTCAGCACAACGCAAGGCATTGAAGTAGACGAGAAGGGATACGTCATTGTGGGCGAACGTCCTTTCGGCATGACCACTCGCCGTGGTGTCTTTGCGGGAGGTGACGTCGTACACCGTCCGCAAACAGTCGTATTGGCCATGAAAGCGGCCAAGGAAGTAGCAGCAGGTATTGCCCAATACGTAGATGCCGTGAAGTTACTCCAGGATTGTGGTGAGTAACAAAAGCCCCTATACACAGGCTCAAGCCGCACAAATAAGCTGAAACAGAACCTTTCAGAGCCATCCGCTGAGGCAAGTTCGTGAAACTGTTGTAACCTATGAATGAGGAAAGTTACAAACTTTGCTCATTCCAAACAAAAGGCTTATCTTTGCTGCCGTAAATATAAAAAAGGTACTGAAGAAAGGATTCCAGTGTGAGCTACACGCTGGAATTCTTTCGGTTTTTTTTATCTCTTACCCCATTCCTTACTAAGAAAATATTCATACCAAATCAATCATTATGGCTTATATGACTCAAGAGGGCTACGACAAAATGGTAGCTCAACTCCGCCACATGGAAACTGTAGACCGCCCCGCTGCTTCAGCAGCCATTGCGGAAGCTCGAGATAAGGGTGACCTCTCTGAAAACAGCGAATACGATGCTGCCAAAGAGGCACAGGGAATGCTCGAAATGAAAATCAACAACCTGAAACTCGCTATTGCTGAAGCTAAAATCATCGATGCTTCCAAACTGCGTAATGACATCGTACAGATTCTCTCTACGGTAGAAATGAAGAACGTGAAAAACGGCATGGTCATGAAGTACACCATTGTCAGCGAAAGCGAAGCCAACCTGCGCGAAGGCAAAATCTCATCAACGACTCCCATTGCCCAGGGACTGCTCGGCAAGAAGGTGGGTGACGTGGTGGAAGTCAAGATTCCCCAAGGTCTCATCCATCTCGAGATTCTCAAGATTTCTGTAGAAGGCTAACCAGCCTCCGATTCTATCAGGGCGCACCCCCTATCGATCACTTCTAACTCATACGCGTTATGACAATTTTCTCAAGAATCATTGCAGGAGAAATTCCCTCCTACAAATGCGCAGAGGATGAACACTTCTACGCTTTCCTCGACATCAATCCGATGGCACAGGGACATACCTTGGTCGTACCTAAACACGAAGTGGACTATCTCTTTGACCTTGCTGACGATGAATTGGCAGCCATGACCCTCTTCGCCAAACGAGTAGCCAAAGCCATCCGCACGGCTTTCCCGTGTAAGAAAGTTGGTATGGCTGTACTCGGACTGGAGGTTAACCATGCTCACATCCATCTTGTTCCACTACAAAGCGAGGGAGACATGGATTTCCGCAAACCCAAATTGGAACTCTCTGCAGAAGTGATGAAGGAAACGGCAGACCGCATCTTGGCTGCCTTCAACGACTAAGCCCTGCCCTCTCCCCTTTTCAAAAACAAATAACAAGCGTGCCCCGATGGACTATTCGTTGCATCGGGGCACGCCTGTTTTCTGTATGTAACAAGAGTACGAAGAGATTCTTTCCTCTCACCCCCACAGCCTGGCTCCTGACTTTTCGCCCCCGTATATCCTCGTAAAAACAGAGAAAATTTTATCTTCGTGCCGTAAAAATGAACTTCCGCGCTACTTTGGAATAACGCGCACAAACAGCGTACCCCCATAGACTTCACAAACCCCATACTTATTCAATAAAACTATGTATCGTTTTTTCTCTATTTTCTTTCTCGCTTTAAGCACGCTCTGTGCCTCGGCGCAAACCGTTCTGTTTCATACAGGCGACAGCACAGGCTACCCCTATCGTATCCCTGCTATTGCCAAAGCTCGAAATGGCGAACTGATTGCGCTCTCAGACCTTCGTCCTTGCGGCGGTGACATCGGTTACGGTCGTGTAGACATCGTCGGGAGAATCAGTCGCGACAACGGAGCAAACTGGAACCCGGCATTCAAATTGCTGGAAGGAACTGGAAAGGGTAAAGACACTGGATATGGCGATGCTTGTCTCGTAGCCGATCGCAAACGCAACGAGTTGCTCTTGGTTTGCGTGTCAGGCGACGTTCCTTACTGGAAAAGCAGTCCGCAAAACCGCCAGCGCATGGTGACCCTCCACGCAACCTACGATAAGAAGGGAAAGCAATGGAACTGGGATAAGCAGGTGACTGACATTACCTCACAAGTATACGACGAATTGCTGAAAGGCAAGATCAATGGTCTCTTCATGGGCTCAGGCCGCATCTGCCAAAGCAGCCGTGTCAAGGTGGGCAAATACTATCGCCTCTATGCTGCCCTTTGCACCCACAAGGGCAATTACGTAATCTATTCCGATGACTTCGGACGCAATTGGGGATTGCTCGGCACTCCCGAAGTAAGCTGTGCTCCGAAGGGGGATGAGCCGAAATGTGAAGAGCTCCCTGATGGAAGTGTTTTGTTGAGTTCTCGCAAGCACGGAGGTCGCTTCTTCAATATCTATAAGTACACGGACGTTCGCACAGCTGCCGGTCAATGGGCTGAAGCTGTCGATTCACGCCAGGCTCCTGGTGGTATCAGCAACGAGGGAACGCCCTGTAACGGAGAAATCTTGATTATCCCCGTACGCCGTACCGCTGATGGAAAGAAGACGATTCTGGCCCTCCAGAGTATCCCTGCGGGTCCCAACCGTTCCAATGTATCCATCTACTACAAGGAACTGACCACACCCGACACTTACCAATCTCCGCTTGCCTTTGCCTCTAATTGGAGCGAAGCCTACCAGGTCAGCGACAAGGGTTCAGCTTACAGCACCATGATTCAACAAGCCGACGGACGCATCGCGTTCTTCTACGAAGAAGAGCCGCAATACTACCAGATGGTTTACCGTGCCTTGAATATCCAAGACATTACCAAGGGCAAGTTTGAAGCACTTTAAAGAGCATTGCTCAGTAGACTTCGTTGATGGGTCTACGTAGCTATCAGATTAAGAAAGGAGGAGTTCAGCGAAATACCAATCACTGAACTTCTCCTTTTTTCAACCTTCATCTTATCAACCTATCCTCTGTAAGACCCATCTAGCCCCTTCCTTCAAGCCAAGAGGCAGGTTTCGCAATGAGTTATTGCGAAACCTGCCTCTTTCTATTCATCCGAAGGAGACTTTACCACTGCCTCCAACGCTTTGATTAGTACTGATGATCCTTATCACCCTGCATTTCCTTACGGGAGATTCCCCCTAAGTCAATCTTATACCAAGCGTAAGCGATATATGCCAAAACAAAAGGAATAAGCAAACTTACCCAAGCCATGGTTGTCAACGTAAATTCGCTGGAACAACTGTTTTGCAAACAAAGCGATGACTGGATATCAACGGAAGAAGGATAATAAGCCGTATTGTTCCAACCTGCCACCAAAAGCAACGCTAAAACGGTCAGCACCGTACCAATGCCTGCGGTCCAGATGCCGCGACGGAACGAAGCACAGAAACAAGTTTTACCCATGCCAAACAGCACCAATACCACTCCAAAAAGGAGAACACCCGCCACAAGAGGCATAGCAATCAAATTATGAAGGTACTTGTAAGCCTCGGGCACAAAGCGTTGAGTAACCGGGTCATACGCCAATCCCGTTGCCGTCAATACATAGCCCAAGAAGGCTAAAAACAGCAAGAGGAAGGGAACGGCATCAATGCCTACCTGGCGACGCAAACGCGGACGCATGGCTTCATCTTCGATATTATTGAGCAGATACAAGGCTCCTAATACGCGAGCCAAGAAGAAGACGGCAAGCCCCAATACCCAGTTCCAAGGATTAGCTAACGCATCCAGTCCGTGCCAGGCATTCGCCCAACGGCTAATGACAGGAGAAAGGGTCAACGTATCGCTGACACCCATGGCTCCGCGCTCCACCACAAAAGCAGAACCTGTAAAGAAGGTGGCCACTGCCGCGCCCAACACAAAAGGACCGACAAAACCATTAAAGACAAGGAAACGACGATACATCGTGCGGCCCAGTACATTGCCCTCCTTCGACTGGTACTCGTAGGCTACTGCCTGTAGCACGAAGCTGACCAAAATCAGCATCCACACCCAATAGGCTCCACCAAAACTCGTACTATAGAATAAAGGGAAGGAAGCAAAGAAGGCACCACCAAACGTGACAAGCGTCGTAAAGGTAAACTCCCACTTACGCCCCGTAGAATTTACAATCAAAGTACGTTCTGCCTCATCCGTACCCAAACGAAAAATGAGCGTATTGGCACCCTGTACAAACATCAGGAATACCAGCAATCCACCTAAAAGCGATACCAGCAACCACCAGTACTGCTGAAGAAAAGAATAGGTTATCATATCAGAGAGTATAAGCAAAATTACTGTTTATGCGTGCTGATAGCCTTGCAGAGAATTTTCACTTCGGCTATAAGCAAAACGGTAAATATAACAAGGAACAAGAAGAAAGTGACCATCACACTCGACGAAGAAAGCTGTGACACGGCAGCATTAACAGGCAATAAGTCTTGGATAGCCCAGGGCTGACGGCCCACTTCGGCTACCACCCAACCTGCCTGACCCGCTGCATAAACCATCGGGATGGAAGCCAGACCAAGCCAATGCATCCAACGGGCCTGTTCCAACTTTCCTTTATACTGCATCCACCACGCCCCAATCAGGAAGAGGAAGAGGAAGGAACCACAACCCACCATTACACGGAAAGACCAGTAGACCAATCCGACAGGAGGTACCAAGTCTTCCTTTTGCTGAATGTATCCATAGCCGAAGTACTGAACATGAGCCTGCAACGTGTCGCGTGCCTGTGCCGCACGTTCGGGTTGAGTCTGACGATACGTACGGAAGTCGCTAAAGGCTTGCAATGCTTTCTTACCCCGTGCAATTTTCTCTTCTGCAGAGAGATGTACCGTTCCGTCGGGATGGGTATAACCATCAAGCAAGTTGTTGATGCCGGGCACATAGCCGTTCACATCATGCGTAGCAAGCATCGAAAGCATGCCGGGTACTTCGACTCCTGGAACGATGGAAAAAGGTGCTTGTTGTCCGCCGTCACGCAGTCCTTCAGCAGCAGCGAGTTTCATCGGTTGTTCGCGGGCTATGGCTACGCCACTTTGGTCACCTGTACCCAACACGACAAGGGTTGCCAAGATCCCCGTCAGGCTGGCTACTTTAATGGAAGCCAATGCCATTGGTTGATTCCGACGTTTCAGCAGGAACCAACAACTCACACCGACTACAAACACAGCTCCGGTCATCCAGCCGCTCGAAACGGTGTGGAAAAATTTCAACACAGCTGTAGGAGAAAAGGCTACTGCCATAAAGTCTACCATCTCGTTACGCACCGTTTCGGGATTGAATTCCATGCCTACGGGATGCTGCATCCAAGCATTAGCCACGAGTATCCACCAAGCCGAAAGTGTCGCTCCAAGACCAGTCAGCCAAGTAGAAGCCAAATGGAAGCCTCGGCTGACTTTGTTCCAACCAAAGAACATGACTGCAATGAAGGTGGCCTCCATAAAGAAGGCGACAATGCCCTCAATAGCAAGCGGTGCGCCAAATATATCACCGACAAACCAAGAATAATTACTCCAGTTCGTACCAAACTCAAATTCAAGTATCAACCCTGTGGCCACACCAATGGCAAAATTGATACCAAAGAGTTTCATCCAAAATTGAGCCGTGCGTTTCCAGAACTCGTCTTTCTTGACATAGTAGAGGGTTTCCATGATGCCCATAATCAAGGCAAGACCCAACGTAAGTGGCACAAACAGCCAATGATAACAGGCGGTAAGTGCAAACTGCGCCCGGGACCAGTCGATGGTGCCGGGATCTAAAACGGTTAGTAGTTGCATAGTCGTATAAGAATTGATTGTTTACTGATAAGCAGAATTAGCGTGACAAATTGGTGCCGACGGCTTCACTCTTCTCACGGTCATCGAGTCCACCCAATACGGGTTGGAAGAAGAAAAGCCTCAACACGACAAACATCACAAAGAGCTTCAACAGAATAATAATCCACAACGTGCGTCCCCACGTCATGGAGCGGAAGCCTTCTACATAGAAGTTCCAAACAGCAATCAGGGCGGATACAGGATTTTTCATGGCGGCAAAAATAAACGATTCCACGCAATGGAACAATGTCGTTATTCTACTTTAGCAAGAATCAAAGAAGGATTTTGTTGCAAATATTCCAATCCTTGACGAATGGAATTTAAGCCAAAATCGCAAGGACAGAGTTCACACCACGGAATCCAGCAAACCGCCTCGACATCATCGTGTGCCCACGGCTGTTGCGCAGCATCGACCTCACACCGGAAGAACATATCGGCTGTATGCACCGTATGTCCTGCATAAGGATACTGGTTGGGAAAGGAGCAGAGAAAACTGTACTTCGTCACCCTCAGTCCCACTTCTTCACGCACTTCCCGACAAAGTCCCTCCGTCACGCTTTCACCCGGATCAACAAAGCCTCCGGGCAAATCAAGCGTTCCTTGCGCCGGTTCACGACTTCGGCGAACGCAAAGCAATTCGTTCCGCTCGTTGACGATAACCGCCACGGTAGCTGCCGCCGCATTGGGATAAAACACGAAACCGCACACCCCACAAACCTTGCTAAACGCATCATGTGAATGAAAATCAGCATTCCCACAATGGGGACAAAACTTGAAATCAGATAAAGGATGTTGTTGCATAACCAATGAAAAAAGAACTTTACACAAGAGCGAATTTAACAAGCTCCTTCTAATCCGCAAACTCGAAAGAACGAGATTTCTGCAAACAAACCCACTCAGCTATTTTTCTACCACCTCCAGTATCTGTAGCAAGAGATTACTTCAATTTCGCAATCGCATTTTTCCAACCTCCAAAATGCCTTTGTAAATTTCGCAAAACCATTTTTCCGGCCTCCGAAATGCCTTTGTCAAATTCGCAATCGCATTTTTCCAACCTCCGAAACGCCTTTGTCAAATTCGCAATCGCATTTTTCCGACCTCCGAAATGCCTTTGTCAAATTCGCAATCGCATTTTTCCAACCTCCGAAATGCCTTTGTCAAATTCGCAATCGCATTTTTCCGGCCTCCGAAATGCCTTTGTCAAATTGACAATCGCATTTTTCCGACCTCCGAAATACCTTTGTCAAATTCGCAAACACGTTATGACCGCATACCATATAACCGCATAACCTCTAAGCAGTGTCCCCCTTCCCCACATTCGTCCGCATAACTTTTGTACGTGAGGGCGAAAAGAAGTATTTTTGCCTGCAATTTACAAATTACAAATCGTATCTATTTACAACTAAACATATCAGCCTCATGAAGATTGCCCTTATTGGATATGGCAAGATGGGTCATATCATCGAAGACATTGCTCGTCAACGCGGTCACGAGATTGTTTCCATCATCGATGTAGATAATATCCAGGATTTCGACTCAAACGCCTTCCGCAGTGCAGAAGTTGCTATTGAGTTTACTAATCCCACTGCCGCCTATTCCAACTATCTGAAAGCTTGGGAACAAGGTGTCAAAGTGGTAAGCGGTAGCACGGGTTGGCTGAAAGACCACGAAGCCGACGTACGACGTGCCTGCACCGAAGAAGGTCACACCCTCTTTTGGGCCTCCAACTTCTCATTGGGCGTAGCCATCTTCTCTGCAGTCAACAAATACTTGGCACGCATCATGAATGCGTACCCCACGTATGATGTTGCTGAGGTCGAAACACACCACATCCATAAATTGGACGCACCGAGCGGTACAGCCATTACACTGGCAGAACAAATCTGTAAAGAACTCGATCGCAAGAAGGATTGGATTAAGGGAGAAGTCAAGAACGCTGACGGCAGTGTGACGGGAACTACCGACACTCCCGCAGACCTGTTGCGCATTGATGCCATTCGCGAAGACGAAGTTCCGGGCATCCACACCATTACTTACGACTCACCCGCTGACATGATTCAAATCACGCACTCAGCTCACAACCGCAGCGGCTTCGCCCTGGGTGCCGTACTCGCGGCAGAGTTTACAGCGACCCACGAAGGTTTGCTCTCTACCGACGATCTCTTCAATTTCTAAAATCCCCTCTGCCGTTCTATGACTGCTCAACGTTCCTCCAATAATAAGAAGCCGGTGACTTCCACCTACTGGGCCGGAGTGAAGTTTGGTATTGCAACTACCCTGTTATGCGCCTTCCTCTATTGGGTTGATGCTTGGTGGGGATTGATTGTCGTACCTTTCCTCTTCGACCTTTACTTCACACACAAAATCAACTGGGGCTGGTGGCGCGAACCCGAAGTGGGTCCCGTTACCCGTTTCATTATGAGTTGGGTCGATGCCATCGTCTTTACCTTGGTGGCTATCTACTTTCTCAACCAGTTCTTCTTTCAAAACTTCGTTATTCCCTCGTCTTCTTTAGAGAAAACGCTGCTGACGGGTGACTACCTTCTGGTTTCCAAGCTCTCCTATGGTCCGCGCATCCCGCAAACCCCGTTGACCATGCCGCTGACGCAACACACGTTGCCCATCTTCAACTGCAAGAGCTACCTCGAAAAGCCCCACTGGGAATATCGCCGCGTGAAGGGACTCGGTCACGTGCAACTCAACGACATCGTAGTCTTTAACTATCCAGCCGGCGACACCGTAGCAGTCAACCAGCAAAACCAGGACTACTACCGCATGGCTTACCAAATGGGTGACCAACTCTTGGGACAGCCCGCTACGCAATTGGGCGAAGCTCCTGTTCCCTTCTCATCCCAACTCAAGGCGGACATGAGCTACGAACAGCAACAAGCTGTTTACCGCCAAATCTATGCGGCTGGTGTGGCTTACATGAAACAAGACGTGGAACAATTCGGCGAAATCATTGCCCGACCGACCGACCGTCGTGAGAACTACGTGAAACGTTGCGTAGGTCTGCCTGGTCAGATACTTCAAATCAAGAACCACATCATTTACCTCGACGGTAAGCCCAACCGCGAACCCGAAAATGTACAATACTCCTACGAGGTTAAGTTCAAGACTGATTTACCCCTGGAGCTGAAGAAGGAACTCGGCATCACGGACGAAGACCTGTACACCGTGCGCAACCACGATGTGGCATACATGCCGCTGACGGCACACGCGAAAAAGGCCTTAGAACAACGTCCTGACTTGGTAGAATACATACGTCTGGCACAACCCGAAGCCCAGTGGCTCTATCCACAAAACAAGGTAACGGGATGGACGGTTGCCAACTACGGTCCGTTATGGATTCCCAAGAAGGGAGCCAAACTTGCTTTGACACTGGACAACTTGCCCATCTACGAACGACCTATCCGAGTTTATGAAGGCAATCAGCTCGAAGTACGCGACGGTAAAATTTTTATCAACGGAAAGGCGACCGACTCCTACACATTCAAACTTGATTACTATTGGATGATGGGCGACAACCGCGACAACTCAGCCGACTCACGCTTCTGGGGCTTCGTTCCCGAAGACCATGTAGTTGGCAAACCGCTCTTCATCTGGCTTTCCTTAGATCCTGACTACGGACTCTTTGACGGTAAGGTTCGATGGAACCGTATCTTCAAACGGGTATGGGACATTCAGTAGACACTGTTTTCCCGTCCTGAAGTTTTCAAAAGCAACCCCTTTATGAGGTATCTCCGACATATCGTATGCCCTGTATTGCTGACCGTAGTTCTACTGTTGGCAGTACGGGGTTTGCTCATTAACCACATTCGCCTGCCCGAAGATACAGCCGTTCGGGGACTGCTCCCCGGTCAGCGCGCCTTCGTCAGCCTGACCTATTACGGGTTGCGCCTTCCGGGTGAACAGTGGTGGGGCTATCACCGTTGGGGATACCGCGTTCCTGAAGTGGGTGAATTCATCCTCTTCAACTTGCCTGCCTCCATTCCGGCCGCACCCGTACCGCAAAGTGTAGGCATTTGTCAAGCGTTACCAGGCGATACGGTCTGGATTGACCCCGTACGCAAACTGATATTGCCTGCCCGCACCTCACCCGATGCCGAGGTCTTGATCATTCCCCAACGTAACCGCTCACTCCCTGTCACGCCTTACAATGCCCATTTGCTGGCTTACCTGCTTCGCCAATATGAAGGCTGTCATGCTACGACCAATGGGCAAGGACAATTGCTTTTAGACCGCACACCGGTGAGCCAAGTTCGCTTCTCACGCGATTATTACTGGATTGAAACTCGCAACGATGCTTACGTGCTCGTTCCCCACGACGCTTTAATCGGCAAGGTTGTTAAGGTCCTCAATCGGTAATTCTCCTGGTTGCGACGAAGTAGCCCCTTTATTCATACGCTCTCATTCATATTTATTTTCTCCCCTCCTACCAATCGTTCTTCCTATGCTTCTACTCTCTACAGCCTATTTGGCTCCCGTACAATATTATGCCCATCTTTATGCGGCAAACGAAGTATGGGAAGACCGTTACGAACATTACGTCAAGCAGACTTTCCGCAACCGTTGCTACATAGCTACTCCCGACGGACCGTTAGCGTTGACCCTCCCGGTGGTGCGAAACGGGGCAACTCGCACAGCAACCCGCGACATTCGGCTTTCAGACCACGGCAATTGGCGTCACCTGCACTGGAACGCGTTAGTTTCAGCCTATGAGAACAGCCCCTACTTCGAGTACTATGCGGACGACTTTCGTCCACTCTACGAGAAACGCTTTGACTTCTTGGTCGACTTCAACGAAGCATTGCAACAAATCGTACTGGAAGAGTTGGCACTCACGCCCCACATTCAGCAAACCTCTGCCTATTATAGCGAATGTACACCTGAAATAACAGACCTTCGTCAGCTTCTTCACCCGAAAGCTTCAACCGAAGCAGACCCGCTATTTCAGCCTCAACCCTATTATCAGGTCTTTGCCGAACGCACGGGCTTCCTCCCCAACCTCAGCATTGCTGACTTGCTCTTCAACATGGGACCTGAAAGCCGATTGGTGCTGAAGAAAAGTCTACAGGAAGCTACACCTATTATCGGATCAGAGGTTATAAAGTAACCTGCTACTGCTTGATTGCTCGGTATTGTTCAAGGTTACGAGATTGAGAAATAAGGAGGTTACGAAGTAGGAACGCTTCTCCCCTACCCTCAAAAAGTAACTTCATTACCTCTGTGACCTGTAATCTCCAGCTCTCCCTATAATTGTATCATCCCGACTACTATCCATTATCTTCCAAATATCTAATCTTATGCGTAAATCAACGATGACCCTTTTGGCGGCTATACTTGCTGCTCCCGCGTGGAGTCAGGTAGCACCGCTCGGAGGTTTTTACTACGGACAGATGCCCGCACCCACCGGTTGGGAGTGGCAAAGTCCCGACTCGGTGGCGTACAACAAGCAACTGCCGCACGCATGGTTCTTCTCGTTCAACAACGTAGAAGAGGCACGCAAAGTGTTGCCCGAACACAGTTCACTGTGGCAAACGCTGAACGGTGAATGGCAATTCCACTGGGCTTCCAACCCCGACCAGCGTCCGAAAGACTTCTTCCAGAAGAACTTCGATGCTTCGAAATGGGACAAGGTTCAGGTGCCCATGAACTGGAACCTCGCCGGTATTCAGAAAGACGGCACGTACAAGTATGGCAAACCCATCTATTCAAACCAGCGTGTCATCTTCCAGCACGCTGTAGCTGTAGGTGACTGGAAAGGTGGCGTTATGCGTACTCCGCCCAAGGATTGGCTCACTTACACCGACCGCAACGAGGTGGGTTCCTACCGTCGCACATTCACCATTCCTGCTGATTGGAAAGACAAGGAAGTGTACATCAACTTCGACGGTGTCGACTCTTTCTTCTATCTCTACATCAACGGCCGTTACGTAGGTTTCTCCAAGAACTCACGCAACCTTGCCCAGTTCAACATCACTCCTTATCTCAACGCGGAGGGTGAGAACCTCGTGGCTGTCGAAGTCTATCGTCACAGCGATGGTTCTTTCCTCGAAAGTCAGGATATGTTCCGCCTGCCGGGTATCTTCCGCGACGTAGCCTTGACGGCAAAGCCCAAGGTACAGGTACGCGACATCAAGGCTATTCCGGAATACGACGACACGTATACCAACGCTTCGCTGAAGATTACTGCTCAGGTATCTAACCTCTCAACGAAGAAGGCTAAAGGCTACAGCATTGCTTACTCGCTGTATGAGAATAAGCTCTACTCTGATGAGAACACGCTCGTACCTGGTGTAACCGTTACGGCTCCCGTATCTGAAGTGGGCAAAAACGGCGAAATCGAAGTTTGCGCTACACTGGCTGCCGGCAACAAGGTGAAGCCCTGGAGCGCAGAAGCTCCCCACCGCTACACGCTCGTTGGTGAACTGAAGGACAAGAAGGGACGCACGGTCGAAACCTTCTCAACCATTGTCGGTTTCCGCGAAATCGAAATCAAGGAAACTCCCGCTGACAAGGACGAGTTCGGACTGGCAGGCCGCTATTACTACCTCAACGGCCAGCCCATCAAGATGAAGGGTGTCAACCGTCACGAGTCTAACCCCGAAACGGGTCACTACATTACGCGCGAGCAGATGGAGAAGGAAGTGTTCCTCATGAAGCGTGGCAACATCAACCACGTGCGTAACTCACACTACCCCGATGCTCCTTACTGGTACTACCTCTGCGACAAGTACGGTCTCTACCTCGAAGACGAGGCAAACATCGAAAGCCACCAGTACTACTATGGCGATGCCAGCCTTTCTCACGTGCCTGAGTTTAAGAATGCACACGTAGCCCGCAACATGGAAATGGTACACGCTACGGTCAACTCTCCCTCTGTCGTACTCTGGAGTTTGGGTAACGAGGCCGGTCCGGGCAAGAACTTTGTGGCTTGCTACGATGCTATCCGCAGCTATGACCTCTCCCGCCCCGTACAGTACGAGCGCAACAACGACATTGTTGATATAGGTTCGAACCAGTATCCTTCCATCCCCTGGGTACAAGGTGCGGTAAAGGGCAACTACAAGATGAAGTATCCCTACCACATCTCAGAATATGCCCACTCTATGGGTAATGCTTGTGGTAACCTCATCGACTACTGGGAGGCTATCGAAAGCACCAACTTCTTTATTGGTGGTGCCATCTGGGACTGGGTAGACCAGGCTATGTATGGCTACGACAAGGGGGTACGTTACTTTGGTTACGGCGGTGACTTCGGACAGGACAACAAGCCCAATGACGGTATGTTCTGTATGAACGGTATCATGCGCCCCGACCTGGAACCCAAGGCACAGTACTACGAAGTAAAGAAGGTTTACCAAAACATTGGTGTGAAGGCGATTGACCTCACCAAGGGACGCATTGAAATCTTCAACAAGAACTACTTCGAACCGCTCAAGGATTACCAGATTGTGTGGTCACTCTGGAAAGATGGTGTTGCAGTAATCAAGAACGCTCCGCTGCAGGGTGCCAAGAACATTGTCGGACCGCGCGAAAAGCAACAATACGTTCTGCCGTACGAATACGACAAGCTCGATCCCGCCAGCGAATACTTTGTCAAGGTACAGTTCCTCCTTGCATCCGACATGCCTTGGGCTAAGCAGGGTTATGTACAAATGGAAGAACAGCTCCGTGTACGCGGTGCAGAGGAGAAGGCTCCCGCTTTGACGCAAGTGGCCCAGGGTGGTAAGCTGAAAACGACGAAGGAAGGTCAGTACACCGTTATCAAGGGCGACGGCTTTACGGCGAAGTTTGACAACCAAACGGGTTCGTTGGCTGGCTTGCAATATGGTGACCAAACGATTATCCGCGACGGCGAAGGTCCGAAGCTCGACGCCTTCCGTGCCCCGACGGACAACGATGCCGGTATCGGTTATCCGGGTGCTTGGTTCCAGTATGGACTCTACAACCTGCACCACAAGGTACTCGTTTCGAACATCACCACCTTGCCCGACGGACGTTGCCAGCTGAGCTTCACAGTCGAAAGTCAGGCTCCCGAAGGTTCGCGCCAGGCTTATGGTGACCGTGACCGCACTCCCGAGAAGGTGTACCGCTTTGACGTAGACAAGAAGAAACTCGGTGAGGCAGACCTCAAGTTTACGACTAACCAGGTTTACACGGTTTATCCCGACGGCTCAGTCGAATTGCAAAGTGCCATCTCAGCCAACCGCTCCAACATTGTGTTGCCGCGCATTGGTTACGCTCTGCAGTTGCCGGGTGACATGAAGAATTACCACTATTACGGTCGTGGCCCGATCAACAACTACAACGACCGCAAGACAGGTCAGTTCATTGAACTCCACTCTTCAACGGTAGCCGAACAGGGCATTATGCTTCCCAAACCTCAGTCACAGGGTAACCGCGAGGAAGTACGCTGGTGTGCACTCACCAATGACCGTGGTCAGGGTGTCGTATTCATTGCCGACAGCACCATGTCAGCTTCTGCCCTCCCCTGGAGCCAGCAGGAAATGACCGTGGCTGCTCATCCCCACCAGTTGCCTAAGTCTTCAGGCACTCACCTCCACCTCGATGCCAAGGTAACGGGTCTCGGCGGTGCCAGCTGTGGTCAGGGTGGTCCTTTGGCTCCCGACCAGGTACGTAGCGGCAGCTATGACTTCGGCTTCATCATCCGTCCGTTGAACATCGGTCGCGCGATGCCCGCACACATCAACGAAACGGCACAGGTTTCTGCTGCAGGCGAAAAGCCTATCAACATGGCTCACAGCCGTGTGGGTAAGGTGACCTTGAGCACGGCTGCCAAGAACCGCACCATCGTTTACTCCATCAACGGAGCCAAGAAGGGACAGGTTTACACAGGTGCTATCGATCTGCGTGCCGGCGGTAAGGTAACGGCCTGGTACAAGGAGAACCCTGCACTGAAGGTCGAAATGACTTATCCGAAGATTGAAAGTGTGCCCCTCGAAGTGGCTTTCGCTTCTTCTGAAGAACCGGGCAGTGGCAGTGCAACGCGTATGGTCGACGGTGATCCTTCCAGCATCTGGCACACCATGTACTCCATCACCCTCGCCAAGTACCCGCACTGGGTTGACTTTGACGCTGGTGAAACGAAGAACATGAAGGGCTTCACACTCCTGCCTCGTCAGGAAGGTGCCAACGGTTGGATCAAGGACTACGAAATCTATGTCAGCCAGGATGGCAAGGAATGGGGTGAACCCATTGTGAAGGGTACGTTTGCCCGCAATGCGGAACTCAAGCGTGTGATGTTCGACAAGCCCGTACAGGCTCGCTTCATCCGTCTGCGCGCACTCAACGAACACAACGGTCAGGACTATGCTTCTGCCGCAGAGTTCACACTGATTGCTGACTAAACTCAGTTTTTCCACAACGGAAAAAACATACAACGAAAGGATGCGTCTCCGAAAGAAGGCGCATCCTTTTTTTGTGTGTGACAACGATCACTCCTACTCTTGATGATAGCCTATACCGTGTACAGGCTTTGTACCCATTTATACCACGATTTGATGAAGAAATACCTTTAAGAATACGCGGCTATAATAGAAAGCCACAATGAATTACAAATCTTTAAGCAAATAAACGGGGGGGGTAAAATAGATGCTAAAATCATTTGTACCTTTGCAAACGAATCTTTTAACTATCAACCTTATAGGGCTGATTTTACCATTTTCTACAACTGAAAAAATTTACCATCTAATTCTATCAATCTATCAACAACCTAAGTATCTATGAGAAAATTAGTCTCTCTCTTTGCCCTTTGTACCTGCACTTCGATGCAGCTTTGGGCAGACAAGGTGCAGGTCTCTACGACTGAGCCCAATGCTCAGGCGAAGCCCGAACACCTTTACACGATGCAGAATGGCAACGGCCTCTACGCCAACGCCACCACTGCACCGACGCAGACGGAGGAAAACCGAGGTCTGTTTGCTTTCTACGCCGTGCCTGACAAGACCGATGCGTACTACGTTTACAGCCATTCAGCCAAGAAGTGGCTCACGTACACACAGGCTGACAGCTACAACAACGGCATCAGCTTTGTCAAGATGAGCGACACGAAGGTGGAAAACGCTTACTTCAAGGTCAGCAACTATGCCGGGGACAACTACGAACTCCAGCCCTACACCACTTCAGGCACGAACGACAAGTATCTGAACTGGTTTTCGGGTACTTCGCAGAATCCCCTCGACGGTACGACTACGCTCGGTCTTTGGGAACAAAACGGTAATACAGACGGCGGCAGCCGCTACACCTTCACCGAAGTCAGCATCAAGAGCTACACTTACACCATCAGTGCACCCGAAGGGGTGAAGGTGACCATCGGCGGTAAGGAGTACACCAACGGAAAAACTTACACGCAGGAGGGTTCGCTCAAAAAGGATAATGTCAGTGTCAACGTAGCAACCAACCAGTTTGCCGCCATCTCTATTGATGACGTAAAGGGTACGATTAACGTACAAGTGGTAACCATTCCCGAACAGGCTGACAAAGAGCTCTATACCAACGCTGTGCTCTACCCGCAACAGCAGGAAGCTGTAGGTGTAGCTACTATTGAGACGAAGGACAATGTTTATACGCTCAGCAATAAGGTGCTGGCAGCCAGCTTCATGAAGGTGGGCGACGCGCTCTTCTTCGCCGGTTCTAAGGCAATGGATCTTCAGGCTGGTACGGAGCCCTTCACCGTAGCCTTTGGCAGTGGGGACAACGTACCCGCTTCGGCCATGACGCTCAAGAGCGTAGAGACGGCTGACTTGAAGCCCGTAGAGAATGCCGTAGGTGGTGCAGAACACTACAACGGTAAGGCCATCGTTGCCAACTACGAATACAAGTACAAGGATTCACTCGTACAGATTGTTTGGCGCGCTGTGCTTCGCGACGGCAGCCACTATCTCCGCACGGAAATGGAACTCAAGGGTGTAAACAACGTGGATATGTTTAACATCATCCCGATGATTTACAACGTTGACACCAAAAAGGCAGGTTCTACACCTGCAGCCATCGGCAACACGCGCGGACAGGTACTCGTAAGCAACAAAATCTTTGCCGGTATCGAAACGCCGACGGGTTACAATACGATTGGCGGCGCAACGGGCGACGAAGATAAGTGGACGCTGGAACAGACTCTTGACCCTGTTGGCTTGACGAAGGATTCTTGGACACAAGTAGAAAAGGAAAATATTCCGAACCGTGTCATTGAAGCTACGGGTAAAAACCACCCCAATATCATGGCTCACGAAATTGAGAACGTTACGCTCAAGAAGAACCAGAAGGTGGAAATCCTCGTGAAGTACAAGGCTGGTGCCAACCGCTTGAATCTGGGTGGTGTAGACCTGCTCGATGGCAGCAAGAACATCAGTGCCAGCGACTACCACAGCGCATTCACAGGCAACGCTCACAGCAACAACACGTTCACCTTCATTGCTCCCAATGACGGTACGTTCTCACTCCGCCTGTTTGCTGAAAATGCCTCTGAGCCTATCACGGCAAGCTGCGATGTCACAACGACCATTTACAACCCCAAGGAAGGTGCCATCGTTACAGCTGACATCGTAGGTATGCAGGGACGCTGGAGCCGTAACACCACGCTCGAAGCAGGCGAAACTTGGAAGGTTTCTTCGGTGGTAGGTCTCATTGCCCAAGACGGCAAACAGGCTGAAACGGACATCACGAAGACGCAGAAACGCCGTTCATTCCTTGCTTACTCCGAACGTGAACGCGCAGTGCCTTGGCGTGCGAACCCCGTTTACATCTCCTGGTACGAACTGAACATTGACCGCAACAACGCACAAGACCCGACGAAGAACTTCGTTTCCAAACAAATGGAAGACGTAGTCAGCCACTGGAAAAAGGATATGTACGACCGTTACGGTGTAGCTCCCCGCAGCTTCGTCATTGATGATGGTTGGGACAACTACGGCACGTGGACCTTCCACGCTGGCTTCCCCAACGAAATGCGTGACTTCTCGAAGATTGCAGCCGAAATGAACGCCGGTGTGGGCGCATGGCTCGGTCCGGTCGGTGGTTATGGTCAGAGTGGTAACTACCGCCGTCAGTACTGGAACGGCAAGGGCGGTATGCAGCTCTCTAACCCGGCCTACTACAAGGTATTTAAGGATGCGGCTTACAACTTGACACAGAATCAAGGCGACTTCACCTTCTTCAAGTTTGACGGTATCTCAGCTCAGTTCTCTGCTACGGGACCCGATGCCGGCGATACGGGTAACGAGAATGCAGAAGGCATCATCCGCCTCGAACGCTACGTGCGCGAGGAACTGAAGCGTGACATCTTCTTCAACACAACGGTAGGTACTTGGGCAAGCCCCTTCTGGTATCAGTATACCGATGCTACCTGGCGTCAGGAAGGTGACTACGGCGAAATGGGTAATAACAAGATTGACCGCGAAAAGTGGATTACCTACCGCGACAACCTCGTTCACCAGAACTACGTGACGAACTCTCCGCTCTGCCCCATCAACACGTTGATGACCCACGGATTCATCCTCACGAAGTATGGTGCTGTAAGTAAGAACATGGACTACGAAGCAGTGCTCCGCGAACTCCGTTGCGCCTTCGTCTGTGGTTCGGGTATGGTGGAACTCTACAACGACTATCCTTTGATGAACTCCATCAACAAGGGACAGCTTTGGGCTGACCTCGCTGAGTGCATCAGCTGGCAGAAGCGCAATGCTGACGTTCTCCCCGATGCTCACTGGGTAGGCGGTGATCCCTGGACGGGCAGCAAGAGCGAAGTATACGGCTGGGCTGCATGGAACGGCAAGAAGTCTACGCTGGCACTCCGCAACGGTGCGAACGAGGCACAGACTTACAAGTTTACACTCCGTGAAGCACTCAACATTCCGGCTAACGTAACGGGCAAGATTGTGCTCCGCAAGTCGTTCGGCGTACAAGACGCACTCGAAGGTCTCACTGAAGGTCAGGCTATCGACATCGACCAGCAGTTGACGGTTACGCTCCCCGCCAGCAGTCTCTTTAGCTACGACGGTCTCGACGCAGCTGTTACTCCCCAGGCTGTAACGGGCATCAACCTCACGCCCGAAACGGCTGAGAAGACGGTTGTAGAAGGCAAGAATTACGTCATCAAGGCTACCGTTGCTCCTGCTGAAGCTTCCTTCCCCGCCCTGGTTTGGACAAGCAGTGATGAAAATGTAGCTACGGTTCGCGGCGGTCTCGTACAGGCTAAGAAAGAAGGCAAGGTGACCATCACGGCTACGGCTATTGACGGATCGGAAGTAAAGAGTACTATCGAACTGACGGTAACCTCCAAAGTACAGGAACCGTACGCTGTAAACTTTGACAAGGACGCAACTCCCTCACGTACGGACCGCCAACTGCAAAGCGTCAAGCTGACTGTCAACAACAAGGCTGAAAGCGCACAGCAAATTACGCTCAACGGCAACCAATGCTACTATGACCTGACAGAAGCTCCCGAAGGCCAACTTACCTGCCAGACAGGCGATATGTTGAAGGTAGCTTTGGCTCACAAAGGTAACTGGATGAATGCCGCAGCTTTTATTGACCTCAGCAATGACGGTAAGTTCTCCTTTAACGAAGGACAAACGGATCAGACGGGTACAGACGTGATGACCTTCAGCTTCTACTCTGGTAACTTCAATGATGACTCAAAGGGTGTGAATTCTGCTGGCGAAGAACTGACGGGTGGCAATCGCAACACCATGGATTGCCCCGAATTTACGGCTCCTATGCAGGCTGGTAAATACCGCATCCGCTTCAAGTATGACTGGAACAGTGTAGATCCCGGCGGTCAGCTTGCTGCTGACGGTACGCCGACGGGTGCAAACGGTATCCTCGCTAACGGCGGTGCTATCGTGGACGCTATACTTGAGGTAACGGATGCTCAGACGGGTATCGAAGGCGTTACAACGGAAACTAGCAAGAATGTCATCTACGACCTCAGCGGCCGTCGCCTCAACGAAACTCCTGCCAAGGGTGTTTACATCAAAAACAATAAGAAGTACGTGAAGTAATTGACGTACAGTATATAATGAGGCAGCAGTTCCTGTGAAAGGAACTGCTGCCTTTATTTTTGTGTGGAAGCTATCGTAAAGTTTTCCGCAAGAGTTGAATGGCTCTCGGGGACTCCCCGAAGACAATTCCGACACCCGGAACGGCTCTCGGGGACTCCCCGAAGGCAATTCCGACACCCGGAACGGCTCTCGGGGGCTCCCCGAAGCAATTCCGACACCCGGAACGGCTTGCGGGGGCTCCCCGAAGGCAATTTAGACACCCTAAACGGCTCTCGGGGACTCCCCGAAGCAATTCCGACACCCGGAACGGCTTGCGGGGGCTCCCCGAAGCAATTTAGACAACCTAAACGGCTCTCGGAGACTCCCCGAACGCTTTTTAGCAACTACAACGACTTGCGGGGACTCCCCGAACACTTTCTAGCAACTACAACGGCTTGAGGGGACTCCCCGAACGCTTTCTAGCAGCTACAATAAAAAGCAAAGGCTTTAGCTGGTCGGTAAAATCAGCTAAAGCCTTTGTAATATAAAGGAATAGAGGTCAGACGAGATGAATACGCTACGTTAGGATATTCAGGGATTAACTTTCCAGATAGTAGTCTATCGAAGTTACTACGCGAACAGTTTTGATGTGAGGCGTGTACTGGTCACGGTTTTCAATGGAGAAAAGTCCCTGTTGTGCCGTCTTAATCTTACCCAGTTTGCTCTCAGAGTCCTTGGCGAACTTATCGGCAGCCTCACGGGCGTTACGGGTGGCCTCTTCGATCATAGCAGGCTTGACTTTATTCAAACTACGAAATTCATACTGCACTTCCGTGCCGTATTCGTTGGCTGAAATGACAATGCCCTGTTGCAACAATTCGCCGACACGGGGAATAAGATTGCGCACGCGCTCGACATCGCCCGAAGAAACCGTGATGATGGAGGTCACGTTGTAACGGTCGCGCTTCTTTACGTCGGACGATGCGTAACGGTCAGCATAAAGGTCTTGCATCTGCGGAGCACCAGCCGTGATATCCTTGGCCGCTATGCCGTTCTTTTGAAGGAAGCTGATAATCTGTCCATTGACGGTGCGAATCTGCGTGTAGAGGGCCTGCATATCGTTTCCTGAGGTCTTGTACACCAGGGGCCAGATGACATGATCGGCCTGTACTTCGCGTTCGGCGAGGCCGCGCACCGAAACATGACGATCGCGCGAGGCTGAAGCGACATCGGCAAAACCGAGATAAACAAAGAAACCTGCAATAATTAAGCCAACTGCTAAAAGAAGGGCTTCTAAACGATAATTCTTCATAGGGCAGGAGGATTTGAGGGTTAGAAAAGGGGGTAAGGTTATGAGATTGTTACTAGAGCAACTACGCTTGCCCAGAGTCGATTTAAATCGAACTATATCGACATCAATCGACTCAAGGCTATAGCTGGAACAAGCGGCGGGGCATTGAGACAAGCGGCGGGGCACTCGCTTCCCCCTACGCCTGTTCCGCTTCGCGCAACATCACGCGCACTTGCTCAAGTATCTCGAACAATTCGCTGACAGTTTCCGCACGCAGCATGGCAATGCGCGTTTGGCGGAAATTGGGAATGCCCTTGAATAAGGGAGAGGCTGCGAGATGGCGACGCACATGCAGGATGCCACGATACTCATCAATGCGTCCGACACTTTGACGGACTTGTTCCTTGAGCACATCGAGTTTCCAGTCGGTGGTCATCGGAGCGTAGTCAGAGGGAACGACCTGGTCTACACAGTGGTCGGCCTGGTGGAGCGCATCGTGGATTTCCTTGAATATCCAGGGGCGGCCAAAGGTAGCACGACCCACCATAATGGCATCGACTCCGTAATCATTGAATGCACGCAAGGCTCCCTCGGCTGATGTGATGTCACCATTACCGATGACGGGTATACGCATACGCGGATTGCGCTTCACTTCACCGATCAAGGACCAGTCGGCTTCACCCGTATACATCTGTGCACGCGTACGACCGTGAATAGTCAGTGCCTGGATGCCGCAGTCCTGTAATTCTTCAGCCAAGGGTACGATAATCTTGTGGCTTTCGTCCCAACCCAAACGGGTCTTGACCGTCACGGGGACATCTACCGCATCGACTACCGCCCGCGTGATTTCAAGCATTCGCGGCGTGTCCTGCAAAAGTCCGGCACCAGCCCCTTTACCTGCCACGCGCTTGACCGGGCAACCAAAGTTGATATCGAGTACATCGGGATGGGCACGTTCAACTACGATTTGAGCGGCATCGCGCACGGCTATGGGGTCTTTCCCGTAAATCTGAATGGCTACGGGACGTTCTTCGTCACAGACGGTGAGTTTCTCGAGACTCTTGTTGACCATGCGCACCAGGGCATCGGCAGCTACAAATTCAGAGTAAACCATCGAAGCACCAAGCTGGCGACAAAGCAGACGGAAACCGATGTCGGTCACGTCTTCCATCGGAGCTAAGAGCACTGGGCGGTCGCCCAAATCGAGATTTCCTATAATCATAATGTGGGAGTTAAAGGGGATGAGGAAGTGGGACGTAACGCACGACGCACATTGAGCAGTCCGAGCCCGATGTGGAGCGCACCTAAAGCGAACAGGGCGCCTGCGGACCATTCTTCCATAAAGTGAAAGACTTGGGGGAAATACATCACACCCAAGGCAAAGAGGTTGTTAGCAATGTGAGCGGGTAAACAGAGCGACAGATTGCCCGTTCGCAAGTAAAAGAGACCGAATATCCACCCGATGACAAAGGCGGGTACGGCCTGCGCCCAATTCTGATGAACCACGGCAAAAGCCAAAGCGGCGACTGCGGCTGCAAGCCAGGAAGGAAGATGACGCTGACGCAGGTAACGCACGATGCCGGCACGGAAGATGAGTTCCTCGGTCAACGGACCAACGAGAACCAACAGCAGGACACAGAGGGGATGGTACTTCATGGCGTCAAACTGGGCCTGCATACCGTTATCGGAAAGATGAAAGGGTTCCAGTACCAAGGAAAGGCCAAACGCCAAAAGGGTGGCGGCCAAAACAGCAAAGAAAATCTGGCGCGGACGCGGTCGTTGGCTCTTCCACACGAATGCGTCCTCTGAAGGGGGTGCAGTGAGCCGCTTCCAACGAGGTTCGAGACGATAGAACCACAGGGCCAAACCGACGCAAAGAAGGCAATCGACAACAAACATCGCCGTGCCCATAGCGATGGGTTGAACTGTTAAGGATTCAAGGCTCGCTCCTTGACCAAGGCGGCTCTGTTGTGAGAAGAGAATGGCCAACAGACCTGCCACCACTTGCGACACAACAAAGAGGAGAAAAAGGAGCAGGGCTTTCATCGTTCGCTCAACATTTGACGCACCGTATCAGCATCTACAGCTAGCTGAGCTTGAAGGGCTTCGATGCTACTGAAACGCTGTTCATCGCGCACTCGACGGTAAAACTCTACCCGGATGTGCTTACCATAAAGATCACCCCCTGAATAGTCAAGCAAATGGGTCTCGATGGACTGATCGTGTCCGTTATCAAGCGTAGGACGCCAACCGATATTGAGCATTCCCATGTAGTTGAAACTGTCTATCCACACGCGCACGGCATATACTCCACGTCCAGGTACCAATTGCTCAATGCAGTCGGGACGAAGATTGGCTGTGGGATAGCCCATTAGCGTGCCTGCTCGGTGACCTTCGACGACTTCGCCTTCCAAAACATAGGGACGTCCCAGGCAGGTGCGGGCCATTTCAACATTACCACCCGTCAAGAAACGGCGGGTTGCGGAGGAACTGATGCGGAGGTCGTCAGCTTCGAAAGGACGCTCACGCAAGACTTCCAGGCCTAACTCTTTCCCATATTTGACGTATTCCTTATATCCGGCAGAGAGGTCGCTTCCGAAATGATGGTCATAACCTACGAGCAGACATTTCACACCGAGTTCGCGACAAAGTATCTGCTCCATAAAATCGTGGGAAGTCAGCATGGACATGGCTTGATCGAAATGAAGGAGTACACAACCTGCCAAACCACAGGCTTCGAGCAAGCGGAGTTTCTCTTCATTAGTTGTCAACAATTCAGGCCAATAGCGGGTATGGGTCAGAGCAAGCCGAGGGTGCTCTTCAAAAGAGATGACAAGGGGTAACAAGCCACGACGAGCGGCCTCAGCCTTTACTTGTTCGATAAGATATTGGTGTCCGCGATGAACCCCATCAAAGAAACCGATTGCGGCGCAATAACCCTGAGCCGCTTCGTTCCACGTACGGAACTTCTTAAAGCTGTAGTTTGCCATTTTCATCGAAATATTTAAACCATTCGCTTCCAGCCGGGGCAAGCAGAGATTGCAGACCACAGGCACGGGCGCTTTCACAATTTACTTCACTGTCGTCAAAGAAGAGTACTTCAGAAGCCGGAACGCCCAAGCCGCGCACCACAGCGTCGTAAACTTCAGATGCGGGCTTTTCAGCTCCGAGTTCGTAGGAGAGGAAGATGGAGTCGAAGAAGTCGTCAACCGTCTTTCCCTGGTAACGGAAGAAGTCATCACAGGCCTGACGCCAATGCACGGGATTGGTATTGCTCAACAAGCTAACAGGATAGTGTTGCTTAATACGTTGGAGCATGTCGAGCCTTTCTGTAGGAACGCCTATCAAGTAGTCTTCCCAGGCGGCTACGATTTGCTCATCGGTTAATGCAGCATTGCCTGACAGTTCGCGCAGGCTGGCGCAAAACGCTGGAATACCAATTTTTCCGCTTTCTAACTGGGAGAACACACCGGCTTGACGATAAGTGCCAAGGTAAGGACGAATATCAAAGCCTAAGGCGGCAAACGAACGGATGCAACGCTCGCGGTCTAAATCAACCAACACACCGCCAAAATCGAATAGGAGAATCATGAGAAGGGAGAAAGGGTTAGAGAGTATAAAGTTGGGTTGAATGGATAGAGAAGTCGAACTTTCGTTTATTTCTCCTGCTTCACCACCTTATAAAGCTTATCGGAAGGGCGAATTTTCTCGGGTACGGGAATCGAAACGCGCATTCCCTTTACAGCCTTCTCTACAGGACCATTGTCGCCGTGAATATCGGTTGCTTCGACATAAAGTGCCCCCGTTGTTGGACCGATAATAAGCATCTTATCGCCCACTTCAAACTCGCCTGCTTCGATATAGAACTCACCCACTCCGAGTTTGGAGAAGTACTTCATGCCCTTACCTACGTATTGTTTTTTCTCGGTAGCGTGCGAACCATAGACGTCGCTCCACTCACCCAATTTACGACCCAGGTAATAGCCATCCCAGAATCCACGATTGAAGACGGTGGCCAAACGCGTGGTTAATGACTCGACTAACTCGGGCGTGAAGGTTCCCGCCTCAACAGCGGCTATCGCTTCCTTGTAACAGCTTACAACGGTGTAAACGTATTCGGCACTGCGGGCACGACCTTCGATCTTGAACACACGCACACCGGCCTCCATCATGCGGTCGATAAAATTGATTGTCTTGAGGTCCTTGGGACTCATGATGTATTTGTTGTCTACATCAAGCTCTACACCGGTTTCGCGGTCGCGCACGGTATAACTGCGGCGGCAAATCTGCATGCATTCTCCCCGATTGGCTGAACGACCTAAATTGTCGAGAGAGAGATAGCATTTGCCGCTAACTGCCATGCAAAGCGCACCGTGGCAGAACATTTCGATACGGATGAGTTCGCCCTTCGGTCCACAAATCTTTTCACGCTCGATGGCTTCATAAATTTGGCGCACCTGGTCTAAGTTCAATTCGCGAGCCAACACGACTACATCGGCAAAGCGTGCATAAAACTTCAACGCTTCGACATTCGAGATATTGAGCTGAGTCGAGAGGTGAACTTCCTGACCAATCTCGTTGCAATAGCTCATTACGGCAACATCACTGGCAATAATGGCAGAGATACCGGCTTCATGGGCGGCATCACAAATGCGGTGCATGAGTTCAATATCTTCGTCGTAAATGATGGTATTGACCGTCAGATAAGACTTTACACCTTGTTCAGCACAACGGGCCGCAATATCGCGAAGATCGTCAATGGTGAAATGACTGGCACTGTGGGCACGCATATTGAGGGCTTCAATGCCGAAATAGATGGAATCGGCTCCAGCCTTCAGCGCGGCGGCTAATGCTTCACGCGAACCGACAGGAGCCATAACTTCGTATGTATTCATGAGAAAAAACTAAGTGAGAAAAAGAATGAATGAAAAAATCTGACAACTTACTCAATGCGAGTGCCACAACCTGCACCCAAGGCATCGGCACGGGTAATGACCACGCGCTTTACCCCCGCTTCGACTGCTGCAAGGCTGTTTTCGATCTTAGGCAACATGCCTCCCGACACAATGCCTTCGGCCTTGAACTGTTCGAAACTCGAACGGGTGATAAGGGGAATCACACTTTGCTCATCCGCAGGATTGGACAACACTCCGGCATGTTCAAAGCAATATACCAAAGTGACCTCATAGTATGGTGCCAAAGCTTTGGCTACTTCGCTGGCTATCGTATCGGCATTGGTATTGAGCAACTGTCCCTGGCCATCGTGGGTCAACGGAGCCAATACGGGAGTGATTCCAGCTTCGACTAATTGTGCCAGACGTGCACCGTCTACCCGATCAACATCGCCTACAAAACCGTAGTCTACTCCGTCCTTTAAAGGACGACGATGGGAGCGAATCAAGTCCATATCGGCACCCGTCAGTCCCAAGGCATGAATGCCAGCTGCCTGCAATTGGGCAACGACATTCTTGTTGACGCTACCTCCATAAACCATCGTGACAACTCGGAGCATATCCGCATCGGTGACACGACGGCCTTGTACCATGACGGTTTCAATTCCCAAATGAGTAGCCAAGTCTGTTGCACTGCGTCCTCCACCATGCACGAGTACTTTCGGACCAGGCAAAACAGAAAAATCGCGCAGGAATTGTTCCAACGCGTCGGGCGATTCGACGATCTTACCACCCACTTTCAAGAGTGTCAGCACTTTTTTCATAGGGGCAAAGATAATGAAAAGGGAAAGCAACCGTACGAGGGATTGGCTTTTTTCTCCTCAGGAGGAATCTCCCCTGCGGTCTTCTTCCCATTGGGTTTCGGATACGAAAAAGCCACTGGAGGGAAACGGCAAAGCCTTTCTGACCAGTGGCAAACAATACTATTTAAAAACGGAAGATTATAAATCCATCTGTGCTTCATTAATAAGGCGGCGAATGTAGTCTACATCCTGATTGGGACAAATCATCAACAAGTCACCTTCTTGAGCGACCAAGAATCCATCCAATCCCGCTACTACAGCCTTCATTTGCTTGGGCAAGCGAACCATGCAACGTTGCGTTCCTGAGAAAAGCACCTTGGCTCCTCCACTGACCGCATTTCCATCGGCATCTTGCGACGAAACTGCATGCATCTCGGGCCAACAACCTACGTCAGCCCATCCATAATTACACTCTTGCACCACAACGTTTTCACACTGCTCGAGGATAAAGAGATCTAACTGTCGCGGCACCCTTTCGGTGAAAGTAGAACGTACGTAATCCATCTCGGCTGCAATGGTCAGCATTTGTCTGGCTACCACTTCAGCTGGTTGAGAGGGACGATTGGCTAGTTGGTCCAAACATTTACCCATCGTTTGGCCCTTCCACATAAAGATACCCGTATTCCAAAGGAACTCGCCGCTCTCAAGAAAGAGGCGGGCATATTCGATTTCCGGCTTTTCGGTAAAGGACTGTACCCGATAAAGCTTCTTTCCGCCCACGCCATCGCCCATCTGAATATAACCATAGGCCGTATTAGGCAAAGTCGGACGCACCCCCATCGCCAAAAAGTCCTCATGCTGATCGACGTAATCCAAACCTTTCAAGACCTGTTCTTCGAACAAGTCTGCATGCTGAATCAACTGATCGGCTGGAGACACGATCACATTGGCATCGGGATTGACCAAAACGGCATGCCAAGTGGCCCAGATGGAGGCTGGAGCCGTATTGAGTTGAACGGGTTCAGGAAATATATTTGCTACGGGTAATTCAGGAAGTTGCTCCTGTACCAAGCGAACATACCCTTCATAAGTGGAAACGAAAATATGATCAGCAGGAATAAAACGAACAAAACGATCGTAAGTCTGTTGCAACAACGTACGCCCCGTACCAAAGAAGTCGATAAACTGTTTGGGCATCTCCTTCTGACTCGCGGGCCACAATCTGCGTCCTACGCCACCTGCTAAAATAATGCAGTAATTATTCAGCTGCGGTTTCTTCATAGCTTCATGGTTTTAGTTCATTGTTTGAACAAGCCGATTGATTACTCTCACACAATTTAGAGGGATATAAAAACAACCTAGCCTGATCATGTTCTGCGAAGATAGGAAATAATCCATCGGACTACTCCGCAACCTCGACTAAAAAACTCAAAAACTACCACATTCCCCAGTATATCTTCCATTTCGAACAAAGAAATACGCTATAAAGTCAAACGAACGCTCCCGAAAGCAAGGAATCATCCAATGCATCATCTAACGTAGAAAGGAAATAAACCAGCCTTTAAAATAGCTTACTAAGGTGGTTCCGCGAGGAAAATCCCCCATTTATCTTATTATTTCAATGCAATTTCGCTATTAGCTGAAGATTTTTCCATCAAACCTTTGCAACTTTCAAAAAAAGCACTACTTTTGCATCGCTTTAAGCCTCAAAGCTAAGAAGCAGCCCAGATGGCGGAATCGGTAGACGCGCTGGTCTCAAACACCAGTGGGGAAACCCGTGCCGGTTCGACCCCGGCTCTGGGTACCATCCAACGCTTGACAATCACAAGATTGCCAAGCGTTTTTTTGTATGCATACTTGCGACGAACACGAGCAACCCTACAGATTTGTGTGAATGCCCTTCCTCTTGCATGCTTCAGCATCCAATCCACATATCAATAAAACAAAGTCGGCAAGCTATCCCTTTCAGAAAGAGAAAGCTTGCCGACTGGCGTTTAACCTCACAAAGGACGGCCTAAACCTAGACCATATAATAAGTTAGAACATATAACTCAATCCAATGGTAAAGTTAGAGTTGTGGCTAGATGATTCATCCCAAACCTTAGAGAAACCATACTCATAGCCCAAACCAATTTGGAACTTAGAAACTTCCACACCAAGGCGAAGGCCCCAACCACCATCGAATACGTTAGCACCATCATCACCGAAGAAGTCCGTCTTCATATCACCACCGCCAATGGGTGAATCGACATCAACCTTATGTTTACCACAAACACCAAAAGCAAAGTAAGGACCCGTCTCACCAAAGATGGAAACATTGTCACCTACATGGAAACGGTAACCAATCTGCAAGGGCAGTTCCAAGTAACCCGGGTTCATCTTGTACTTAGCAGATACACCCTTATACTCAGCATCGTACTCAGCACCCTTCTGCGTGAACAACAATCCCAAGTTACCATACAGGTTGTCTGTAAAGTTGTATTCAGCACGTACACCCGCATGGAAACCAATGCGACAATCTGCATTGATATCTGTGATCTTGGGTACATTCATACCAGCAGTAACACCAAAGCGGAACTCACCTGCTTTCTGAGCAGAAGCTGTCATTGCTCCTAAGCTAAGGAGGGCAGCCATACAAGCTATTTTCGTCTTCATATGAATCATTGTTTTAAGAATTCTCCATCAAGAGAAATTCGGTTTAACTGGGAGCGAAAGTACAGGTAGGAAATGAAGCGAACAAATTCTTTTCGCGAATCTCAAAGAAAAGGCGAAGTTTAGAACACATATTTCGCCCTTCAGTTAACATCAATCCTTTTTTGGTAACATAAAAGGCCATGCCCCGTTAGGTTTAATACGCTCGAACGGGAACGTCTAAAACCTAACGGGGCATGTCGTATTTAAACAAGCCGTTAACGGGCTTTATGCATCGATATTAGCGTGCAAAGCATTCTTCTCGATAAACTCACGGCGCGGACCGACATCGTCGCCCATAAGCATCGAAAATACATAATCTGCATCGGCAGCATTCTCAAGCGACACCTGCTTCAGGAGACGAGTCTCAGGACACATGGTAGTTTCCCACAACTGATCCGGATTCATTTCACCCAAACCTTTATAGCGTTGCGTCTTGATGCTACCTTCCGAACCGTCGCCATATTTGTCCATAAAAATCTGACGATCGCGATCCGTATAGCAATACTCCTGTACCTTACCCTTTGTGCAACGATACAGAGGAGGCATCGCAATGTAGAGATAACCATCCTGGATGATTTGAGGCATGTAGCGATAGAAGAGGGTCATAATCAACGTAGCAATGTGCTGACCGTCCACATCGGCATCCGCCATGATAATCACCTTGTGGTAGCGAAGTTTGTCCAGGTTAGCTTCCTTCGAATCTTCACCCAAGCCAAAACGAATACCCAAAGCCTGAATGATGTTGTTTACTTCATCACTTTCAAATGCCTTGTGCCACATCGCTTTCTCGACATTCAGGATTTTACCGCGTAAAGGCAAAATGGCCTGTGTCGCACGGCTTCGACCTTGCTTGGCAGAACCACCTGCCGAGTCACCCTCGACAAGAAACAATTCACAAACAGCAGGATCCTTCGAAGAGCAGTCGGCCAACTTGCCCGGCAGGCCACCACCTGAAAGCGGACTCTTACGCTGCACACTTTCACGCGCCTTACGAGCAGCCACACGCGCCGTAGCAGCCAAGATTACCTTGTCAACAATCAACTTAGCTTCCTTGGGATGCTCCTCCAAGTAATAAGTCAAAGCTTCACCTACGGCCTGGTTCACCGCACCAGCTACTTCGCTATTACCCAGCTTCGTTTTGGTCTGACCTTCAAACTGCGGTTCAGCCACCTTCACTGAAATCACAGCCGTCAAGCCTTCACGGAAGTCTTCACCCGTGATTTCCACTTTGGCCTTCTCCAGTTGTTTGGCTGCCGTCTCCTCCGCATACTTTTTCAAGACACGGGTGACAGCCGAACGGAAGCCTACCAAGTGGGTACCACCTTCAATCGTATTGATGTTGTTGACATAAGAATGGAGGTTTTCGCTATACGAAGTGTTGTACATGATTGCCACCTCAATAGGGATGTTATTCTTTTCCGTTTGGATATAGATTACATCGTTAAAGAGATGCGTACGCGAAGAGTCGATGTACTTCACAAATTCACGAAGTCCGAAATCCGAATGAAACACATCCTCGCGCGTATTGCCTTCGTCATCGGGACGCAAGTCACGCAACGTAATGGTGATACCAGCATTCAAGTATGCCAATTCGCGCATGCGATTGGCCAATATATCATACTTGTAAGTTGTCGTCGTAAAGATGGTCGCATCGGGCCAGAACTGCTGACGCGTACCGCGAATGGTCGTTTCACCGACCACTTCCACGGGAGCTAAAGGATGCCCCTTTGCATATTCCTGTCGGTAAATTTTACCATCGCGGAACACCTGAGACACCATCTTGGAGGAAAGTGCATTCACACAGCTCACACCCACACCGTGCAAACCGCCCGATACCTTGTATGAACCTTTATCAAACTTACCGCCCGCATGGAGCACAGTCATCACCACCTCCAAAGCCGAACGGTGTTCCTTCGGGTGCATATCGACAGGAATACCACGACCATTGTCTTGCACAACAATGGAGTTGTCTTCGCAGATTGTGACTTCGATTTGGGTACAATAACCAGCGAGAGCCTCGTCAATGGAGTTGTCTACCGTCTCGTACACCAAGTGGTGGAGACCTTTCTCACTGATGTCACCAATATACATTGCGGGGCGCTTACGTACAGCTTCGAGGCCTTCCAGCACCTGGATATTACTGGCACTGTATTCGGCTGCGCCTTGCTTCTCTAAATCTTCCATGTAAACGTGTCTATTTGTGTAGAGGCGGGCATTTTTGGCGGGGTTCCCCGCTTGCCCAAAATGTACGCAAAGATACTCATTATTTGGCGATTAAAGGCACGTATGGAAACGAAAAAGGGTCGCTCCCGTTGAGGAGCGACCCTTGATTATATGGAAGAATGAATTACTTCACGAGTACTTTCACCTTACCTACTACATAAACGCCAGCGGGGAGACCCTTCGTAGCGTTAGCAGCCTTCACGTTCTTGCGAACCAATACACCGTCTACAGAGTAAACGTCAACTACAGAAGGAAGAACAACAACGTCAGCATTCGTGATGTTGTCTACTACAACCTTACCAAGTTCGAGGTTTACATCACCTGCAGCAACACCCTTCTCGTGCTTAGCGTTGAAGTAACCGCTATTCACACCGATAACAGTGTTCTTGGTTGCAACAACCTTGCTACCACGGAGGTAAGCGTAACCAGCAGCAACCGTATCTACTTCGCAAAGCGTACCCTGGATACCGTTAGCATCGAGTGCCTTCGTAGAATATTGAAGCTCAGATACATTGGTAATAGCATCCATGCCATAGTCGAACAATGCAGCACCATTCTCAAGAGCTTGTTCTGCATTTTCTACATCACGACCCAAGATAAAGGGAGTACCAGCAGGAATCGGCTCAGTAATTTCAGCCAAAGCAAACTTCTTGTCATCAGTCTCACCTACGAGTGAGTAGGCAGTACCTTGCACGCAGTAAGCATCAACCGTTACAGGAAGCGTTACAATCTGGTATGCTTCGTTAGCAACAGGCATTGCGAGCTGAGCATAGTCAATCTGAGGAACAGCTTCGAAAGTAAACTGAGCATTCCAGTCATTAGGATCAGCCCAAGTTACCATCTGACCATTTGAGTTCACGTTAAGCTGCTTATCCTTACCTGCATCGAATACGAACATAAGAGGCTTTGACAGGATTACGGGGATTTCAACCGGCGTTACGCTCTGGCCTACTTCACCATTCTGAGCAGAAAGATACATACCCGTACCTACATTGCGGAGAACAATCTTACCCTTTTCAGCCTTCTCAACATACCAATAATAGTTAGTCAAAGCTGAATTCAACGTATCAGTAAGTGCAGAAGTAACTGTTTCCCAAACTTCGTTGTCAGCAATCACACCATTATCATTGGTTACAATTGCCTCGTTGGTAGCACCTTCAGGATAAGTAAAGTAAATCGTATTTGCATTGCCGTTATTCTTAGCATAGCACTGAGCTTTGTAAGAAATCAGCTTCTTATTCCAAGCCTTGCGAGAAGCACCGCGGAGACGGTAAATCTTATCAGCTTCGGGGAGGTTGATACCTTCCTTGAAGGTTGCCACTGCAGTGTTGAGTTTCTCAACTTCTGCAAGGATTTCCTTGGCAGACTTGCCATTCGCATCGTATTCGTTAGCAGCCTTAACAGCAGCCTTGAGTGCTTCGAGACCTGCAGGAGCATACTGAGCGAGTTCTTCGCCTACGAAGCCCTGACTTTCTACATTGTTAGCAAATGTCTTAGCTTCCTTCGCAGCATCGAGAAGAGCCTGAGGATTGGGGAGTTCCTTCATGAAAGCATCGTATGCCTTCTGGAGGCGATCAATCGTAGGTTGCGTAGCCTTACCAGCAGCAACTTCCTTCTTTGCAGCTTCCAAAGCAGTAGCCATTTCTTCGCGAACTGCCTGAGATACCTGCTGAATCAAACCACCATTGGGATCAATCGTAGCGGGGCTGTACACCGTCATTTCGCTCAAGCAGAAGTAACCACGGTTACCTCTCGGATCGTTGATGTTATACTGCGTAGCGATAGCAGCACACTTGATGTAACGGTAGCTACCTTCGAAAGTAGTACCTGCAACACCAATCGCATTGGGGATAACCGTATCCTTTTCGCAATCGGGATCAACACCAGCCTTCAGCGGCATACCGATGCTCCAGTCTACCTTACCACAACCGAGGAGCGTCCATTCTGCAGAGTCAACTACAGCCTTAGGATCGTTAGAACCGAAGAATGCAAATTCCATAGGATAGTCGTTATACGTACGACGCTTTGCAATCTTCACCATGATACCACCAGAGATTTCCTTCTTGAGGTCAACACCTACATAGTGATATCTGTCGAGAGAAGGTGTGAACGAACCACCAGACCATGAAGTATGGAAGTAAGAGTTCACATCATTGTTTTTACCGAATTTACCATCAGCCAAAGCAGCAATCTTACCTTCATTGCTCTGCAATACGGTGCAGAAGAAGTTCGTAGAGTCCTTCGTCAAGCCGTTGCTGAAGTCAGCATCCTTCGTACCACCGCTGATAGCCAAAGAACCTGAGTAGTCAACCAAAGCCTTACCGTAGATTGTGTTCAGCTTTTCATTCAACTTGGCTTGTTCAACTTCAGCAGCGATGCGATCGATGTCAGCCTTCGCTACGTCATTGAAGAGGTAGATGTTGTTGGGGTTAGCAATGTCGTTCCATTCAAATACACCGCTGTTAGCGAACTTAGAGTGGAACTGACGACCCTTTGTAGAGTCAGCCTTCATCTGATAGAAGACAAAGCCCAGCTTCTTGCTATTTGCTTCCTTTGATTCTGCACCATCGAAAGCAACAAACAACGGAGTCTTTTCTTCCGTCAAGATGTAGCAATCTTTGTCAACCTTGAAGGCTGCATTGGTCTCGGCACTCATGTAAGTACCCGTGTAGAGGTTCTGTACATAGTAGAGATCCTTCTTACCTGCAGAAGTCAACTTCCAGATATACTTAGCGTCAGCAACCTGTACCTCACCAGCAGCGGGAGCCTTATCGCCTTCATAGACACCGCCAGCACCCCAGAGGAAGTCAAGACCAGACTTCTTTTCGCTGGTCATCCAGTGGTTGGTCGTAGTGCGAATAAAGTAGTAACCACCGTCAACCAAAGCGTTGAAGCCCTTGTCCATCAAGTCATTGTAAGCCTTCTTCAAGTCAGCGCAAAGCTTGTCAGCCTGCTCATCGGTAACCTCACCACTTTCCAAAGCTTGATTAGCTGCATTGTACGCTTTTTCAGCAGCATCTACGAGTTCCTTCTTATACGTACCAGGGGTTGTACCTGTGGTATAATTGTTCGGATCCACTACGAAAGCCTCAACATAAGACATCAACTTTTCTTGACCCTTCAATACAACGAACTCATAAATTCGGAATACGTTCGTATCCGTATACGGGAAGTAGCTGGGTTCCCACTGACCTGCGATGTAAACCGGAGATTGCTCACCCGTTTCTTCGTCGATATCAAATTCGTTGCGGCACAATACAAAACCTGTTACAGAAAGATCCTGCTTGTTTGAGTTTGCAGCCGTACGAGGATTAGATTCTGCACCATCAACGATTTCTTCAAAATTTAAAACCGTCATTTCGAAGGCATCTTCCTTCTTGTCGGTATACTCAACATAAGACTCACCTTCTGAGCCTTCGATTTTAGCGGGATCCTTCACATACTTTTTCGTAGACTTCTGCTGAAGCAAGTAGAGAGGATGGCCATCTTCGCTCTGCTTTTCGAGCTGGATGAAGTTGTAGATACAAGCATCGGAAATGGTATTTGTCCATTTTGCCGAGCCATTCAGATAACCAGCGGGGTGGTCGCTTGAGGTACCCGGTTCATAGAGCAAGACGTCTTTGCCGACAATCTGCTCGGGTGTCTCAAGGAGCTTACCCTGACCGTAATCCTGAGCCACCGCATTGGTGATTCCCACTAATGAAAGCAGGAAAAATGAAAGGAGATTGTAAAACCTTTTCATTGCGTTAGATAAATATTAAGTGAAACATTAGAAAGATTGATTTTCAGTGCAAATGATTTAAGCAAAAGAACAAAAATGGGCGAAACACCCACTTCTAGTTCGGGGCAAAGATAAGCCTTTATTTCGATAATGAAACTTCGGCTTGGCTTTTTTTTGTCCATCTCCTATGAAATATAGAAAGGGGCTGCACTTCACTCAGTGCAGCCCCTTTTCCGGACAAGAACATAACAATCTTAATATTCTACTTAACTCGATGCAAAGGTCGGGTGTTTTACTTGCCCGGGAAATACCTATTTAAGGGTATTCTGCAACGAGCCTTATTTTTCCTTGAGCTTTCAGCTGTTTATTTCAGTCGATAGCCCAGCGTTATCAGCCCCGAAATATTTCGGTCGCCCGCACGGTTAAACTTCGCCAATCCAAAGTCCGCTTCGAGTCCCACGAGGACACCCGAGGGAAACTGATAGCCCACTGAGGCTTGAATGCCTGCATCAAAGCGGTGAGTTCCAGGCTCCTTGAATGTCTTTTTCTCGTAATACATTTTCTCACTGCCAGGTCGGGTCGTGTCGCCCTTTGTCGTTTGTTTGCCCGCTACACCGTAAGCCACATAGGGCCCTGCCGACATAACCAGGTAACGCGATTCGCCTGTGCGCCAATAGTAAGCAAACAAGAGCGGCACCTGCACATAATTTTGCGTAGCCGAACGGCTCATGATGCCCACCAAGGGTTCACCCGTTTCCTGGTCAAAGAGTTGATTGCCTGCATCGTCAAAGACAAAGACCTCCTGATTGGCATCTTTCCAACCTTTACCATAGACTTCAAAAGTCGGTACAAAACTCCAATGCTGGTCGAGCTCTATCTCATAGCCTACTCCGGCTTTGAAGGCACCAACTGCCTTCGCCTTGCCATAATGCGAAGCTAAACCGCCACCAAACTTAAAGTGTACACCCTGAGCGCAAAGCGGCTGAATGCCTGTAAAGACCAGAAAAGAAAGGAGAGAAAGAAGTATTTTATACATAAAGGAATAGAATAAGCAGTGGGGAAAAATTGAAAAATGAGGAATGAGGACAGAGAGCGCAAAGCCTGCCGTTCGCCAGCTTCTGCCCGACCCGCTTACTCAAAGAACTGACGCCAATCGTCTTTCTTGCGCTTACGGGGCACCTCAAAATCTTTTTCGGCAGCCTTTTTGCCACCCTTGCGTGCCTTCTTCTCAGCCTTCCAGCCAGCTTTCATCTGACGGGCATCCGCCACTTCAGCATAAGTTTTAGCACGGCGAGCTTTGCCTGCAGACTTAGCGGGAGCCATTCCCTCTTCGCGATCGGCATGATCCACCACCACCTTGCGATCGCCCACCTTGACACGCTTCATCTTAGCCAAGACCAAAGCAGCATCTTCGCTCGGCACTTCAAAGAAGGAGCAATTGGCTGTCAAGTCAATGCGTCCAATCTCAATCTTGCTGTCACGCACATAGCGGTTGACCAAGTTGATGATTTCGCGGGCATAGAAGTTATCGCGTTTACCCAAATTGATAAACAAGCGCGTATAGCCTTCTTCCGCCTGGGGCTTACCGTCCTCTTTGCGACGACGTTCCCGACGCGATTTACCCTCCGTTTCCTTGCCGCTGTCTCCGCGACGGTCAGTGGGTTGCTCGATGACAGGAGCGTCTGCATAGTAACGAAGGAAGTGACCGAACTCACGGCTTACCACTCGCTTGATGAGGTCCTCCTTCGTCAGCCATTCCAGTTTGCGGAACACTTCGGGAAGGAAGGGAGCGATTTCCGTCTCATTGACCTCAATGCGTTCCAACTCATCCATCACCTTGTAAAGTTGCTTCGTACAGATTTCTTGCGGTTCGGGCAGCACGCCAGCCTCAAACTTCTTGCCAATCACCTTTTCGATGATGCGTACCTTACCCTTTTCACGCAAGTGGATGATAGAAATACTCGTTCCTCGTTTGCCTGCACGTCCCGTTCGTCCCGAACGGTGGGTGTAATTCTCCACGTCGTCGGGGAGTCCGTAGTTAATCACGTGGGTCAAGTCCTCCACGTCCAAGCCACGGGCAGCCACGTCGGTAGCCACGAGGAGTTGCGTGTGGTGTTGACGGAACTTCTGCATCGTCAGGTCGCGTTGTGCTTGCGAAAGGTCACCATGCAGTGCTTCGGCATTGTAACCGTCGCGGATCAGCTGGTCAGCCACCTCTTGCGTTTCGATACGCGTGCGACAGAAGATGATGCCGTAAATACGCGGATAGTAATCGACCACACGTTTCAAGGCAACATACTTATCCTTGGCGTGAACGAGGTAATAAATGTGGTTCACCTTCTCGGCACCTTCGTTTCGCGAGCCCACCACGATTTCCTTGTAGTCGTGCAGGTAACTCTTCGCGATGCGTTCGATTTCCTTGCCCATGGTGGCAGAGAACAGCAACGTATTTCGTTCAGCCGGCACGCCTGCCAAGATGGCATCAATGCTTTCGGTGAAGCCCATGTTCAACATTTCGTCGGCCTCGTCAAGCACCACGTTCTCCACGGCATCCAATTTGGCAACGCCACGGTTCATCAAGTCAATCAAGCGGCCCGGGGTAGCCACAATCACCTGGGCTCCCTTCTTCAAGGCACGAATTTGGCTCTCAATGCTCGAACCTCCATAAACGGCAAGGACATGCAGGTCGTCAATATAGCGAGCGTACTCTTTCAGGTCACCCGCTATCTGTAGACAGAGTTCGCGCGTCGGGCTCAGAATCACCGCCTGTGTCCGCTTGTCTTTCGGATTAACCTTTTGGAGCACCGGCAGACCGAAGGCTGCTGTTTTTCCAGTTCCTGTCTGGGCCAGGGCAATGACATCGTTGCCCACACCGAGCAGGTAGGGAATTACTTCTTCTTGTACGGGCATCGGGCTTTCGTACCCCATCTCGCTGATGGCGCGGCGAATCACTTCCGATACGCCTAACTCTTCAAATGTTTTCAAAATGAATGGGAATTGATATGGAGCGACTTTACTCCAAGGTGCAAAAATACGACAAAAGCGGCGTTTAGAAGGCTTTTGGCGGAAGAAGGTTGAAAAAAGAGGATACAAGGACCGAACTGGAAACAGAAAGACGCGTTGCTATGCTGCTCCCAACGAGCGTCTGAACAGGACGAAGGGTGCCAACTGCAAAGACAGCTTCCCGTCTCGTTTAGTCTGCGCACCCCGACACTGCCAATTTGAGGGTTGCCCTCTCCTAGCCCTTCACGCGATACCGATTGCCTGGCATCCGCTTCACGCTCCCCATTTCTTCCAAGTCAAAGAGCAAGTCAGCCAACTGCGCCACGGTAAAGCCCGTTTGAAGAGCCAGGGCATCCATCGACAGCCCGTCATTCCCCGCGAGGACATCCACCACCCGCTCTTGTTCGGCCGTGTAGAGGGGAAACAGCTGTGGCTCGCTCGGCTGCGACTTTGCCGACTCGGTAGGCCAATTGAGCAGTTTCACCAGGTCGGCTGCCGAGGTCACCAAGCTGGCTTGATTACGTTGTATGAGCTGGTTGCATCCGGCTGAATAAGGGTCACCCACCCTGCCGGGCACCGCCATCACCTCCCGACCGTAACTGCTGGCTATGGTTGCCGTAATCAAGGCGCCGCCCCGGTCGGCACTTTCAATGACCAGCGTAGCTTCGGCTATACCTGCCACAATGCGGTTGCGCCTTACGAAGTTTCCCTTGTCGGGCACCGTCCCCGAAAAGTATTCGGTGAGCAGTCCGCCCTGACTCACCATTTCCTTGGCCGTGTCGCGGTGCAAACTGGGATAAATACGATCCAAGCCGTGCGCCAAGACTGCATAGGTAGGCAGTCCGTTGGCCAAAGCCGCACGATGGGCATGAATGTCTACCCCATACGCCAAGCCACTGACGATGGTCACATCGGGCACTAAGTGTGCCAGGTCCGCCAAGATGCGTTCACACAGGTCTTTGCCGTATTCGGTGATGTGACGCGTGCCAACCACACTGAGCACTCGGCGACGCGGAAAGGGTACTTTGCCGCAACAGAACAACTGCAAGGGAGCATCCATGAGTTCTTCTGATTTCAGCAACAAGGGATAGTCGTCACTCGTAAAGGGAAAAACCTGAATGTGGTGTTGCTCGCAAAAGGCCAGCTCTTTCTCGGCACGGGCGCGAGCTTCGCTATATCCTTCCCGACTTTGCTGCAACCGAGCCCACAGTTCACTGGGTGAATGGTTATCGGCGAAGGCGGCTTCGGCCGATCCGTAATAACGGAGTAACGCCAAGGCTTGAGGTCGGGTCAGGCCTGGAAGCAGGGAGAGCATGAGGGTAGCTAACGTTTCATTCATAGGCAGGATGGATTGGAAGATGGGAACAAAATGCCCCCAAAGGTTCATTCAAGAAAAAAGAGGGAATGCCTTCGGTTATTCCGATTCATTCCCCACAGTGCGGTCTTTATTCTCCTCCCTTTTCTTCTGGAAAGAAAAGGTCATCGAGTTCCTGACACGGAGCCAGCCTGCCGTTTACCAAGCAAACGGTCTCGACGGTCGATTTCAACACGGGCTTATGGTCGGGCACTCGGTAGATGTCCTGCACAAATACATATTTAATGCCTTCCTTGCGCAAAGCCAGACAAGACTCAAAGCTGTCTCCACTCCGTAAGGGGCATTTAAACTGCAGTTGCATCCGCGCCACCACGGCATCAATGCCTCGCGCGTGAAGGTCGGCAAAGCTTACCCCACGTGTACGGAGAAACTCGTGACGGGTATGTTCGGTGTAGTGTTGGTAGTTGGCATTATTGACAATGCCCTGAAGGTCGCACTCATAGTCGCGCACCTTCATGGTTAATGTATAGAGGTATTCCATCATCAGAAAATTTTAATCATTCAAGGAAATGACCGGGCTCTCCTCTCCCACTTCGCCCGTCTGTCCTTTACGCCGCAGGTATTCGCTGCCAAACCGACAACGCAGGCAGTCCTTCCGGTCGCAATAATGTTGGCGAAGCTGGATGAGGGCTTGACTGTCGGCTGCATGGCTTACACGGATACCAGCACGCTCCCAACAGCGGGTGATGTAGTTGCGCTCGGCGGGCAAGTTCTCCAACAACTGGAGAGCACACTCCGCGAGCGCTTCGTCCTTGCGGCTTCGGCCATAAGCAAAGAAGAGGGGCACGACCGAGTTTATCAATAAGAGGTTGAGGGAAGCCGTTTGCAAGACTTTGTCGGTCGGTTCGTGAACTTCCCCAAAGGCGTAATGAGTTTGCCAATAGGGCGTGGCTCGTACCCGAAAGAGCGCACGCAGGGCTTTCGCATCGGTCGTTTCCAAGAGGCGCGACAGGTCAACCCTTCGCTCCACATAGAGTTGGGTGAGTTGGGATAAGCGTACGGTGGGAAAGTTTTGCGGCCGCATCCGTCCGAATTTCCAAATCTTACGATCGACGGACTTCAGGTCGAATTTGTTTTTCAGAAAAGCATATTCAGCCCGTAGGCTTTTGAAGTAATCATCTTGTTGCTCCTCCTTCCACGCATCCGTTTCGAGCAAGCCCGCTTGCCCCATAAAGAAGGCTTCCACCTGGAAGGGGTTGTCCCGGTGTTTACCCACTTGACTCGGTTCGATGGTCAAAGCCCATTGTTCGAAAGCATCGGCGTTGGTACCAAAACCGAAGTTGCGGGCCAGGGTGATAAAGAAGGCACGTTCCCAGTCACCCCCGGTTTGGTCGAGATAACGCTGAATGCGCGCCGTCTTTGCTTCGAGCCGTTCGATAGTCAAACGACTCATCCATTGATGTACGATGAGGGAAGGCACATCGGGGATTACCCGATAGCAAGGGGGATAAGTTTCTTCGGCTATCAGTTCCTCGTAGTTAGCACGTAGCTGTGGGGGAATAGGAACGACAATTTGGGGAATGCTTTTCCCGTCCTGGGTTCGCACCTCACCATCCACTTCTGACACCACATGCAATACGACATTATTATAAGCAGGGTCTTGGTCGTGATGGTGCCGATACCAGTCGGACGACTTCAAGTGTATCTCTACATTGCCCGCCCACACCATACCGGCGAGGCGAAATTTCGCATTAAAGAAGTCGGGGCCGGCATGCAGCAAATTGTGTACGCCGACGTCAATGACTTCGACGGTTTCGCCTCGGTCACTGACAAAATGAGCCGAGGGATAGAGGTGATGTTTCCAAACGTAATGCAGCAAGAACTCCATATTCTGTTGGCTTTGGTTTAATCCGCCAAAGGTAGAACATTTTTTCGGAGCGTACAACTGAGAAGGGGGCTGTGAGAGTGAAGAGATTGTTTGGCTGCGGCATGCCGCTACTTATTAATAAAGGATGCGATTCCGGCGGAAGGAAAAACGGAAGCTCGGGAATCGAAGAGGAAGTACGGTCGCGGCATGCCGCGACCCATTGATAAAGGAAACTATTTCGGCGGAAGAAAGAAACTACTGCTTTGGGTCGCGGCATGCCGCGACCGTACAACATTGGCGACCCATTAATGGAAGAGGCTGGTTCAGCGGAAGAAGATTGCTACTTAATTCATCCCTTTGGGAAACCCGTTTTCAAAGAATACGAGCCTTCCCAACCCCATGGAAAGCCCGTCTCCCGCAAAAGCTAAGCTCGGCAAGCGCGTGGAAAGGGGCGCACGCAACGAGACGAAACTCCCCCCATGTCGATGGCGTGAAATCTGGCGCAATACATCGTTTACAACGAACACTGAAAGCCTCCTCGCTTTTCTACCCAAGCCCTCTCCCCCTCTCAACTGCGCCGCTACGAATAAAAACTTGTATTTTTGCGGCTCTGAAAAGTGTCGCGTCGTGCCCACCCTATACCATTCCTAAAGAAAGAAGGGAAGCAACCAACGAAGACACTAACAACTAAGAAGACTATGCAAACCATTTTTCATTACGATGTCATTGTCGTGGGTGCAGGCCACGCAGGATGCGAGGCAGCTTCGGCAGCCGCACGCATGGGTGCGAAGACTTGTCTCCTCACAATGGATATGAACAAGATTGCCCAGATGAGCTGCAACCCCGCCATCGGCGGCATTGCCAAGGGACAGATTGTCCGCGAAATCGATGCACTCGGCGGACTGACGGGCGAAGTGACCGATGCTACAGCCATTCAATTCCGCATGCTGAACCGGTCGAAGGGACCGGCCATGTGGAGTCCCCGTGCCCAGTGTGACCGTGCCCGCTTTATTACGGAGTGGCGCCACCGACTGGAGAACACCCCCAACTTACACATCTGGCAAGACGAAGCTACCGAGATACTAAGCGAAGGAGGAAAGGTATGCGGCCTCCGTACCATTTGGGGAGCGGAATTCCGTGCCCCTGCCGTTATCATCACAGCGGGAACCTTCCTGCGCGGTTTGATGCACATCGGCCGCAAGCAGGTTAGCGGAGGACGTTGCGCAGAGCCTGCCGCAAGTTTTCTTACCGCCTCCATCGAAGCCTTGGGCATCCGTAGCGCCCGCATGAAGACGGGTACGCCCGTCCGCATTGACAAGCGTTCGGTTCACTTAGACGAAATGGAATTGCAACCCGGCGAAACCGACTTTCACCGTTTTTCCTTTATCAGTCCGTTGCGCCCCCTGCCCCAATTGCCCTGTTGGACGTGTGAGACCAACGAGCGCGTACACGAGGTGCTCCGCTCGGGATTGGCAGATTCACCGCTTTACAACGGACAAATTCAGAGCATTGGGCCACGCTACTGCCCGAGCATCGAGACGAAGTTGGTAACCTTCCCCGACCGCGACCACCATCCCCTTTTCCTCGAGCCCGAAGGCGTTGACACAAACGAACTCTACTTAAACGGCTTTTCATCGAGCTTACCGATGGACGTACAGATCGAGGCACTCAAGCAAATGCCGTGTTTTCGTGACGTCGTAGTCTATCGTCCGGGCTATGCGATTGAATACGATTTCTTCGACCCGACCCAACTCTACCATACGTTGGAATCGAAGGTAGTCGAAGGCCTCTACTTTGCCGGACAGGTCAACGGCACCACGGGCTACGAAGAAGCAGCGGGTCAAGGCATCGTGGCGGGCATCAATGCGGCACTGAAATGCGGTGGAAGCGCTCCGTTCACCCTCCACCGCGACGAAGCTTACATCGGGGTTCTCATTGACGACTTGGTGACCAAGGGTGTCGACGAGCCCTACCGCATGTTTACCTCGCGTGCCGAATACCGCATCCTGCTCCGACAGGATAATGCCGATGCCCGACTGACGCCCTACGCCGAACGATTTGGTTTGGCAACGCCCGAACGTTTGCAACGGTTTCACCGGAAGAGCGAAGGGATTGCCGCCATCTTGGACTTCTGCAAGAACTTCCCGATTAAAGCACCGCGCATCAATCCGTTCCTGGAACGCCTGGGCACAGCTCCCCTGCACGGCGGATGCAAACTCTTCGATTTAATCAACCGTCCGCAGATATCCTTAGCCAACTTGGCCGACGAAGTGAAAGGCTTCAGCGAATTCCTTTCGCAGATTGACTCGGACCGCGAAGAGACGATTGAAGCGGCAGAAATCGAAATGAAGTACCACGGCTACATTGCCCGCGAACGCGCCCTGGCGGACAAGATGCAACGCTTAGAGCATATCCTTATCCGAGGTCGCTTTAACTACGATGAACTCACCCAATTAAGCACCGAGGCCCGTCAGAAGTTGAAGAGCATTGACCCCGAAACGCTGGCACAAGCCAGCCGCATCCCGGGTGTCTCGCCCAGCGACATCAGCGTATTGCTCGTTCTCTTGGGGCGTTAAGCTGCTACGTGCGGCTTCAACACCATGCGTTTGGTTAAAGTAAAACTTGAAGTAAACCCAACACACAGAGCCCTAAAGCTCAAAAAACCGCGATTTCAACGAGTTTTTTGTTCGCGTTCCACGTGAAACAAAAGTATACACCGCTACTCATTATCAAACAAATTATGAATACAAAACTGTTATTGGACAATCTGCGAAACGTCCCCGACTTTCCCAAACCCGGAATCCACTTTAAGGACGTGAGTACCCTCTTCAAGAATCCGGCTTGCATCCGCGAGATGTTAGACGAACTTGTACGTCTCTACCAGGACAAAGGCATCACCAAGGTGGTCGGCATCGAGAGCCGTGGTTTCGTCATGGGCGCGATGCTCGCCGAGAAACTGGGAGCCGGATTCATCATGGCACGCAAGCCCGGTAAGCTTCCTGCCGAAACGCGCAAAGCGACTTACCTCAAAGAATACGGTTACGACACCATCGAGATTCACACCGATGCCATCGACTCCAATGACGTTGTGCTCATCCACGACGACCTGCTCGCAACGGGCGGTTCGATGCAGGCAGCGTACGACCTTGTCCAACACTTCGGACCGAAGAAAACGTACATCAACTTCCTTATCGAACTCCAAATGGAAGGTCTCGAAGGACGAAAGTTTCTCGGCAAGAATCTCGACATTACCACCTTGCTCACGATTAACGAGTAAAAAAAATCCCGTTTCATCTCCCCACCCGCACACCTCACCGTGTGCGGGTGTTTTCCTTTTTTACATCCTATGCGCCCCCACGAAGAACGCGAACAATACCTCAAAGGCATCGTCAACAACTTGCCCGAATCGCCCGGCTGTTACCAATACCTCGATGACGAGGGAAAGATTATCTATGTCGGCAAAGCCAAGAACCTCAAACGGCGGGTCAGCTCTTACTTTAATAAGGAACAGCAAACACGCAAGACGCGCTTGCTCGTGAGTCACATCCGCGACATCCGTTATGTGGTGGTGAAAACGGAAGAAGACGCACTCTTGCTCGAAAACAACCTGATCAAACAGTACAAGCCACACTACAACGTACTGCTGAAGGACGACAAGACATATCCCTCAATTGCCATCTCTAACGAATACCTGCCCCGCATTTTCAAAACGCGCCAACGCAACAAACGAGGGGCAACCTACTTCGGTCCGTATTCACACGTGCCGACCATGTATGCCTTGCTCGACCTCTGCCGCGAACTCTACCAGCCGCGCCCCTGCCACCAGACGCTGACACAAGAGGGCGTTGAAAACGGGAAATACGAGGTTTGCCTGGACTACCACATTCACCGTTGCAAAGCTCCCTGTGTGGGCAAACAGAGCCGCGAGGAATACCTGCGCAACATTGAAGCTTGCAAGGAGATTCTGAAAGGGAACACGGCTGAACTGGCACGACGTATGCGCGAGGAAATGATGAAGCTGGCAGACGAGCTTCGCTTTGAGGAGGCGCAGGAACTGAAACGCAAGTACGATCTCATCGAGGGATTCCGGGCGAAAAGCGAAGTAGTGTCGTCGGTCTTGCACAACATTGACGTATTTCACATCGAGAGCGAAGACCACGTGGCTTACATCAACTACCTGCACGTAACCAACGGGTGCATCACTCAGGCGTTTACCTTCGAATACAAGAAGAAGATGGAGGAAACGGACGAAGAATTGCTCACCTTAGGCATCGTGGAGATGCGCGAACGCTACGGCAGCCGTTCGAAGGAAATTGTGGTGCCCTTTGAGGTAGACCTGCCGAGCGACATGGTCGTACAGACAGTGCCGCAGCGGGGAGACAAGCGCACTTTGCTGGAATTGTCGCGACTGAACGTAAAACAGTATAAGTTTGACCGTTTAAAACAAGCGGAGAAACTCAACCCTGAACAGAAGAAGACTCGCTTAATGAAGGAGATTCAGCAAGACCTGGGACTGCCCCACCTGCCCTTGCACATCGAATTGTTCGACAACTCTAACATCAGTGGCGAGGATGCCGTAGCGGCGTGCGTGGTCTTCGAACAACTCAAACCAAACAAGAAAATGTACCGCAAATACCACATCCGCACGGTGGTGGGTCCCGATGACTACGCCTCCATGCAGGAGGTGGTGCGCCGACGCTACGGACGCATGAAGGACGAAGGCGAAAAACTACCCAACTTGATTATTGCGGACGGTGGACGGGGGCAAATGGAAGTCATTCGCCAAGTGGTCGAAGACGAACTGGGGCTTTCCATCCCCATTGCGGGCCTCGCTAAGGATGACCGCCACCGCACCCGCGAACTGCTCTACGGTTTCCCACCGGCCACCATCAGCCTCCAACCCGACAGCCAGCTTTTCCGTACACTGACGCAAATGCAGGACGAGGTTCACCGCTTTGCCATCCAGTTTCACCGCGACGTCCGGTCAAAACGACAGACCGCCTCGGAGCTCGACCAAGTACCCGGAGTGGGTCCGGCAACCAAGAAAGCACTCCTGGCACACTTTAAAAGCGTAAAACGGGTGAAAGAAGCCGAGCTATCGGAACTCCAAGCGGTCGTGGGAACTGTCAAGGGCGGAAAAATCTACAGCCACCTCCACCCCGACCCGCAATAAAATCGTACATTTGCGACCCTATGAGAGCAGTAATACAACGCGTAAAACATGCCTCCGTAACCATCGAAGGCAACCTGAAATCATCCATCCAGCAGGGCTTTCTCATCCTCTTAGGAATCGAGGAAGCTGACGAACGTGCCGACGCCGACTGGCTGTGCCGAAAAATTGCCGGCCTTCGCGTCTTCGACGATGAAGCGGGCGTAATGAATTGCAGCATCACCGACGTAGCTGGCGAGGCTTTAGTGGTCAGCCAGTTTACGCTGATGGCTTCGTACAAGAAGGGAAACCGCCCTTCGTACATCCGTGCGGCACGCCACGAACATGCCATTCCCCTCTACGAATACTTCTGCCAAACCTTGGGAGAAGCACTCGGAACTCCCGTTCAAACGGGGGAATTCGGGGCAGACATGAAGGTGGAGTTGCTCAACGACGGCCCGGTCACCATCTGTATGGATACAAAGAATAAAGAATGACTTTAGCTGAAGCACAACAACGAGTAGACGAGTGGATTAAGACCTACGGCGTACGCTATTTCAGCGAGCTGACCAACCTGGCTTGCCTCACGGAGGAAGTCGGCGAATTGGCTCGTATCCTGGCACGCCGCTACGGAGACCAATCCTTCAAGGCGGGCGAACCGACCGATCCATCGGAGGAAATGGCAGACGTACTTTGGGTGCTCCTCTGCCTCGCTAACCAAACGGGGGTTGACCTCACGGAAGCACTCGAAAAAAGCTTTGCCAAAAAGACGGCACGCGATGCTACCCGCCACCTCAACAACCCGAAATTACAAAGCGGTATAAGCGAGGAATAATGCCACCTCTTCGGGGATTGGCTACGCGGCTTCCCCACCCCATTCCCTTTCCATTCCCCCACTCTAAAATTCATCAACTCATAATCTGGCATTCCGACGAATGCCCAATACCTTATTTGTATGTCAGAAAATCATTGCCACTGTCACGCTGACCACGATGCTGAACAAGGCACGGGTAGCGTTTACGAACAGGCCTTTGCTAAGTTTGACCTCCACCTGCACGATGAAGCAGTCAGTGAGGCCGTACACCAGTTGGTAGAAAAGCATCAGGCACAATACAACACGCTGGAAGTAAAAAAACAACTTCTCAGCACGGTTGAACTCACCACGCTGAAGGTGACAGACTCACAAGAAAGCGTGCTGAAATTTACGGAAAACGTTAACCGCTTTGCAGAAGAACACCCCGACTTGCCCCACTTGGCCACGGTTTGTGTGTATCCGAACTTTGCCAAGATTGTGAGCGAATCGCTCGAAGCAGACGGCGTAGAAGTTGCCTGCGTAGCTGGCGGATTCCCCTCTTCTCAGACCTTTATTGAAATCAAAACAGCTGAAACGGCACTGGCCGTTCACGACGGCGCAACCGAAATTGACTGCGTCTTGAGCGTCGGTACTTTCCTCAGCGGTGACTACGAAACCTGCGCTGACGAGATCGAGGAAATCAAGGCTGCCTGCGCTGGTCGCCCGCTGAAGGTTATCCTCGAAACAGGTGCCCTCCAAACGGCTGAAAACATCAAGAAGGCTTCAATTCTCTCGATGTATGCCGGAGCTGACTTTATCAAGACCTCTACGGGCAAAATAGAGCCCGCTGCTACGCTCGAAGCGGCTTACGTGATGTGTACCGCCATCAAGGAGTATTACGAGCTGACAGGCACGAAAATCGGCTTCAAGGCTGCGGGTGGTATCAAGAACGTAGATGAAGCCGTGAGCTTCTACACCGTTGTTCGCGAGATTCTCGGCGAGGATTATATCAAGGAAGGCCTCTTCCGCATTGGTACCAGCCGCTTAGCCAATCTCTTGGTGAGCGACATCCTGGGCAAGGAAGTGAAGCCGTTCTAACACGGCCTAAACGCCATTAAACCATACAAACAGCGGGGCGAACCGAAGAGGTTCGTCCCGCTGTTTGCGTAGGAAAGGGAAGGAGAAACACGGTAGCACATCTTCGCTGCATTACCAACGACGCCTCCTTCACATTAATATTATTCGCTCTCCCATCTCTCCTTTCCAATACCCCGAAAGAGCAACAGACAAAAAAACGTTCGCCCTCTGCTGAGAGGGCGAACGCTATCCTGAATTAAACGGAGTTTAAGATTACATCTTCCGTTCTACTACGAAATCAATATAACCACGGAGTGCCTCCTTGACCGCAGGATTCTGCCAGTGCTCCAGGAGGGCAAGAGCCTCGTCGTGCAACTCCTTCATCTTGGCTTCGGCATAGGCAATACCCCCCGCTTCCTTGGTGAAAGCTACGAGCGATTCGATTTCCTCACGGGTGGCTTCACCGCTTTTTACACGGCGTGCCCAGGCATGAACTTCGGGACGATCCGTTGTCTGAAGGGCATAAATGACGGGAAGGGTGAGCTTGCCTTCATTCATGTCGTTATAAGTGGGTTTACCAATTTCACTCTCGCGATAGTAGTCGAAAATATCGTCGCGAATCTGGAAGCAAATACCAACCAATTCACCGAAACGACGGGCACGTGCCACATATTCTTCGGGAGCATCGGCGGCAATTGCACCTAACTCTGCACAAGCAGCAAAGAGGGCTGCCGTTTTATGGTGAATGATATGAAAATAAGCCGATTCGGTAATGGCTTCGTTGCGGATGTTTGCCAACTGATAGACCTCGCCCTCAGAGAGTGTACCACCAAGCTGGGCGATGATTTGAACGATACGAATGTGGTTCGTCAACGCAGCTTGAAGCAGGGAAAGGGAAAGGAGATAGTCCCCCAAAAGTACCGCGACCTTATTGTCGTAAACGGCATTGACAGAACGTTGACCGCGACGCTCTCCGCTCTCATCGACAACATCGTCATGAACGAGCGAAGCGGTGTGGAGAAGTTCGAGGGTTACGGCCGCACGCAAACTGTCCAGCGATACGTCTCCGCATTCCTTGGCAATGAGCAACACAAGAAGAGGACGCATCATTTTTCCTTTGCGTCCTCGCACATATTCTAACGCGCTACCCAAGAAATCATCAGGATGATCGAGGGTGCGGTCAAACATTTCTTTATAGGCTTCCAGTTCTTTTTCGACCGGTAAGCGCAAAATGGATAGCTTGTCCATATTTTCAGTTTTCGGTTTACAAAAGTAGTAATTTATCAGCGAGTTAACGCTTTATTCCGTATTTTTGTGACGCGGAGCCTTTCATTCTGAACGGATTTCCCTTTCAACGCGGACAGTTTCGACCAGCCGCTTTCTTACCCGAATACAAACCTCGCGTCGCGTCTTCCCTACCCTTATCTGACGAAGAAGCGACGCGAATACTTTATACGCTACACGCATGAAAACGCTCTACCTCTTAGATGCCTACGCACTGATTTATCGTGCTTATTATGCCTTGATACGTTCGCCACGCATCAATTCCAAAGGGCAAAACACATCGGCTGTTTTTGGTTTTGTGAATACACTGGAAGACGTCTTGCAAAAGGAAAAGCCCGATTTCATCGGCATTGCTTTCGACCCAGCGGGAGGCACGTTCCGTCACGAAGCTTACCCTGAATACAAGGCACAGCGCGAAGCCACGCCCGAAGACATTCGTTGGGCGGTGCCTATTATCAAAGACATTATCCGTGCTTACCGTATCCCCATCCTTGAAATCCCTGGTTTTGAGGCAGATGACGTCATCGGCACACTGGCCCTGAAAGGACAGGAAGCAGGACTGGAAGTGCACATGGTAACTCCCGATAAGGACTACGCACAGCTGGTACGACCGGGCATCTATATGCGCCGACCGGGACACGGAAGTGCAGGGATGGAGAAGCTAGGCGTCGATGAAATCTGCGAAAAATACGAGATTAGCTCGACTTCACAGGTAATTGACCTCCTCGGACTGATGGGGGACACGGCAGATAATGTACCGGGCTGTCCGGGTGTAGGAGAAAAGACAGCGATCAAGTTGGTGAAACAGTTTGGTGGCATTGATGAACTCTTGGCTCACACGGACCAACTGAAGGGCGCACAAAAAAAGAAGGTAGAAGAAAATGTGGAGCAAATTCGCTTCTCTAAATTTTTGGTGACGATCAAGACGGATGTTCCCATCGAACTCAACCTCGACGAACTGTCCCGACGCGAAGCGAATACCGAAGCACTCCGTCCGATTTACGAAGAACTGGAATTCCGCTCCTTCCTCCAAAAGATGGATAAAGCCACTGACCCCACTCCACAGGCTGATTTATTCGGCCCTCTGTTTGGCTCAGATTCGGGCGAGATTACGAGTGGAATTAATCAATCGACTCACAAAACACTGAAAGAAGTTCCTCATAAGTATATTCTCATTAAGAATCAAGAGGATGCTAAATTTCTTTGTGAAAAACTTTTGACATCCCAGACCTTAAGCTTGGACACTGAGACGACCTCCACCGATGCCATACGTGCCCGTTTGGTAGGTTTAAGTTTTGCAGTGGAAGGAGGCGAGGCTTGGTACGTTGCCGTTCCACGTGAAACAGGTGCGGCAAAGGAATGGCTGGAGATTTTCCGCCCCGTTTACGAAAGTGCGACGATTTTGAAAGTCGGACAAAATCTGAAATACGACCTGACGGTACTTGCCTCTTACGGCATTCACCTCCACGCTCCCCTGTTCGACACGATGCTGGCGCACTACCTCGTACAACCCGAGTTGCGTCACAACATGGATTACCTGGCAGAGATTTATCTGAACTATACGCCCATCCCCATCGAGCAACTCATCGGACCGAAAGGACGAGGCCAAAAGAATATGGCAGACCTTACGCCGGCTGAAATCTGTGACTACGCTTGTGAGGACGCAGACGTAACGCTCCAACTCTATCCTCCCCTGCGCGACGAACTTGAAAAGAACGAGTTGACCCGTGTTTTCAACGAAATCGAGATGCCCCTCATGCCGGTTCTCGCCCGTATGGAGCGAAACGGTGTGCGACTCGACACGGAAGCATTGGCAGAAACTGGAAACCAGTTTAACCAACGGCTCGAAGAACTCGAACGCGAAATTTACGAACTGGCTGGTCACCCCTTCCTGCTGACCTCTCCCCGCCAGGTAGGCGAAGTGCTCTTTGATGAGCTGAAGCTCAACGAAAAAGCAAAGAAAACCAAGAGCGGACAATACTCCACAGGCGAGGAGGTTTTGGAGGCCATTCGTGCCAAACACCCCATCGTGGGAAAGATTTTGGCACACCGAGGACTCAAGAAATTGGTCAGCACATACATCGATGCCTTACCCAAGCTGATTTTACCTGAGACGGGACACATCCATACTTCGTTTAACCAGGCAGTAACGGCGACGGGACGTTTGTCTTCGTCAAACCCGAATCTGCAAAATATCCCGGTACGTGGAGACGATGGAAAGGAAATACGCAAGGCTTTTGTCGCAGAGGAAGGTTGCACCTTCTTCTCGGCTGACTACTCTCAAATTGAGTTGCGCATCATGGCCCATCTGAGTCAGGACGAACACCTCATTCAGGACTTCCGCGAAGGTCGCGACATCCATGCAGCCACGGCTGCACGCATCTTCCACAAGCCCCTGGAAGAGGTAACACGCGACGAACGACGCAAGGCTAAAACCGCCAACTTCGGCATCATTTATGGTATCTCTGCCTTCGGACTGGCGGAACGCATGGAGGTATCGCGAACAGAGGCAAAAGAACTGATTGACAGCTATTTCAAGACCTATCCCAAGGTAAAAGAATACATGGAAAAGAGCGTAGAAGTGGCGCGCGAACGAGGCTACATTCTCACCGAATTTGGTCGCCGACGCTACCTGCCCGACATCACTTCGCGCAACGCGGTGGTTCGCGGTTATGCGGAACGAAATGCGGTCAATGCGCCTATCCAGGGAACGGCAGCAGACATCATTAAAATTGCCATGATTCGCATTGACGAACGCCTTCGCCACGAAGCTTTGCAGACAAAGATGATTCTGCAGGTACACGACGAACTAAACTTCTCAGTACCTCCCACAGAGTTGGAACACGTGAAACAACTGGTCGTGGAAGAGATGGAACGCGCCTTTGCCATGAGCGTTCCTCTCATTGCTGACTGTGGTTCGGGCATAAACTGGCTGGAAGCGCATTAAAGCGGACATTGGAACGGGAAGAAACTTTTTTCAATCACCAAAGAAAACGGGTGCAATAAAAAGAGTTTCCTCCCGTTTTTTTCAATGGTAGGAACTACGGCTTCAAAAGCAAGTTCTCCCGCCTCCTATACGCAACAAATACCTCAACCATCCACAATGAAACGAATTTACAGTCTACTGTTTATCCCTTTCTTGGCTTCTTCTCAGGCATTTGCTCAAGACACGAAGCGCGACCAACTAGCCGTCTTCGCTGGTTATGAACAGTTTCCCGAATTGCATAAACGCAACGGTTACGACCTCGGTGTCGAATGGAAACACTACCTCAACAAGCGTTTTTACACCTTGGTAAACTTCCATGCCGGCGTGAACGACGGGACAGAGAAGGTCAGCTACGAACGCGACGGAATTCACTACAACTTTGACCTCAATAACAGCGTAAGAGACTATATGTTGGGCTTCGGTGCTGGTTATGACTTACTGAAAATCAAAAGAAATACGATTTATCTGCAAGCTTCGGTCGGACTCGGTACGACAGATGAACAAATAGACGGCATCGTACTTTCTCCCACGGGGGCTTACGACATAGTCAAAACCTTTACCACTGAGGCTACGCGCTACGCTATCTCGGTTTCAGCAGGCTATGATTACCAACTGACCAACTTCCTTGCCATCGGTGTGAACTATACGGGCTGGCAAATCGGTTATGAATTTAAAAGTTCGGCGAATGCGAAAATCTCATTCTGCTTCTAACTACGCTAAAACACAACGTGACCCGACGGTTTGTTTCCGTCGGGTCACGTTGTGTTATAAAGGAGCAATCCTACCCTTCACTTAAAAGTGATAACGCAAACTGACCATCATCTCCCTGCCGCGCAAGGGAACGCGGAAGTAACGATAGTTCGAATGGGTATAAAGAGATTCTTGATAATCACGGCGATTGAGCAAATTGCGGGCATCGGCACTCAACGACCATCGGTGGGTGATGTCGTAGCGGAAACCGGCTCCCAAGAAACTGTTGACTGCGTAACGAGACGAGGCAATCTCGAACGCCGACTGCGAGAAGTGAAGATAAAGACGCAAGGGCTTTACGGGATAGCAATCAAGTGTCAGGGCGTAATAGCCGTTTTTCAACCGTTGGCGGGCTGCCGAGAACGCATCAGGCTCTTTCCAACTCAGATTGCCCGAAGCCACAAGATGGGCCTGTAGCCACGCACAGGAAGTCCAGCGCAAGGTCAACGAAGCGTTGAGCGCGTGATAACGGAGGTAATCTTCGATCGCATTCTGCGAGACAAAGTCTTTGTTGTAGGCATATTGCACCTGCCCCCGCAAGTAGATACCCGCCTTGCGCCATTGTTTGCTCGTGGCACTCGAGACACTCCACGAAGTATAGGAACGCTCTTTCCACTCTGGGAGCACCAAAGTATAATCGTCTAAAAAGAGCTGAGCTTGCACCAAGTCTGAACGGTCCTGCTGGAAACCCACATACAGATTCCACGAAAGGAGACTATACGTATTGAGATAAGCCAACCGCACATTAGCGAGCTTGGTGCGCTGCAGGTTCAGACTGTCTGTGCCCCAAGTGTAAGTACGATAATTGTTGGCTATCCAACCTTCGTACCCCGGGTTGGTCGTCGAGGCATTCTGATTGTAAGCAACCTCAGCATTCAACTTCCACTGTACGGTAAGCGGATAACTGAAGTCGAGACAAGGAGCACACCACAAACGACGATTCCTCCGTTTACCATCGGCATAACGGTAATGAATGTACTCCACTGGAACCCTCAGTTCCAAACTACCCTCACCCAAAGTGAGATCGTACGAAGGGTCGAACGTATGCAATCCGTAACGGATACGATTCGAGCCTGCAAAAGCGGCCGCACCATCCAAATCCGTATGCTTGTATTCGAACATATAGCCCAGACTGAGCGGTTCGCCCCAAAGATCGAAGGTGGTTTCGGCACGGTGGCGCATCAGCCACTGCGTCAAGGCCGTTGTCTGTAAAGTAGGAGCGGAAGTTGCTCCTTCCTCACCCTGTACAAGTAACTTCTCGTCCGAACGATAGCCGCGCACGATGGAGGAAAACGAATAGATACGACGCGGTGTAGTCCACACGACATGAGCCCTGTTTTGCACGTAGTAAGGGCGACTTTTCCCTTGTTCCAACCAGTGGAGTCCGTTGGCTACCTGTTCGGTATGTGTACACCCGGTGGATACTTCGGCAGTTACCACGTCTTCTACATAGACCCGTTTGTCATTGAGTTCATAACGCAATTGACCTCGAAAGGTACCTTCATTCGTGCGTTGGCGGTGCTTTTCAGCCAACCGAACGGTGTCGGCTGCCGTAATGTAGGCGTTGTAGACGCTGTCGCGGCGGTACTCACGTTCTTGATTATAGAAGGCATTGAAGCGGATGGTCGAGTAGGGTGTGAAGGCATGGAGGTAATTGATGCCGCCGAAATAGGAATGATTGTCCAGGTAATATTGCGAAGAAAAAGGTGGACGACTCAGGGTCGGAGAAGAGAGGAAGGAACGGGGCAAGGGATCGTAAGTATAAAGCCCTGTATAATTGCCCATGCGCTGTGTCAAAGCGCGCAGCGGAGTCCCACTGTTGTTGAGTGCACCCGTAGCAAAGAACTGATTTTTCTTAGCAATCTGGATTGCCGTCAAATCACCGTCCCAACAAAAAGGAGAACCGCCGACACCGACTGACACATCGCCAAAAGGATGCAGCTTATAGTGCGACTTGAGCTTCACATTGAGCGTAGCGTGGTCGTTACGTACTCGACCCTCCAATGCCCGAATGGGCTGGTTGTGCTCCATGACCTGAATGGTTGCCACCGCCTCGGCAGGCATATGCTGCGTAGCTTGATTGTATTGGTCGCCCATCAAGTCGAGTCCCTCAATGTTGAACTTATTGATAGACTTTCCCTGGTAAAGAATCTGTCCTGTTTCGGTGACTTCGATACCTGGCAAGCGACGAATGACATCCTCCAAACTGACATCGTCCTTCTGACGGAAGGCATCTACGTGGTAATTGAGCGTATCTTGCCGCCTCGTAATGGCTTCTGCCCGAATGGTCACCCCCTTGATGGACTGTGACTGTTCGACAAGGCTCACATCCACTTGCCTACGGCTAGCTTCATAGACCAACCGCACCGGCGCATACCCCATCTTGGAGAAGACGAGTTGGGTGCCGCCTTGCTTCACGGGCAAACGATAAGCCCCCGTCGGGCGCGTTACCACATAGGTCAACAAGGAATCACGCGCAGAAAGCAGTTTGCACAGAACTTGCCCCAGCGGTTTTCCTTGAGCATCACGCACCGTACCGTTTACATACACCGTCTGCGCTTCCAAACCAACGAAGTGCCACATTGCCAAACAAAACAGGAAGAGAAACCGACTTACCATACCAATTCAAGCATATTCGTCGCACGTTTCGGATGATTGGCCTCGGGCGTTACCCACTTGCCGTTTGTCAATACCTTGACATTGGCCTCTTCGATAAAGAGATTGTCCCAATTTTCCAAGTCGTTTCGGTAAGCCGTCAAGGCCTTTTCACGCGGCAGATGCATTAACTTGCCCAAGAAACTTTTATGATAGAGATACATGGGCCGATAGTGCTCCATCGCACCAAACGATTCGAAGGAGAAGTTCCAGTTGCGTCCCACATCATGTAGTTCGACAATCAGTCCCGGCAATCCACCAAACAGGTAAGGCCCGTAGGGCAAAGGGATTTGCTCGGTATACCAGGCTACGTATTGACGACCCGAAAAGGAACAGGTTGCCTTGTGACAAGGCATCTCTTGAATGACGGTATCGCCCGCTACACGTTGCCACTGAATCTCAGGCGTAGGATAAGTATATTCGTAACCGCGAAGTACACTAGAAAGCTGAACCGTGGTTTCTTGCTTGGTCAAATCGGTCAAGGTGACGGTGTGGTAATTTTCCAAGTGAATGTACGTGTCCCACTCGGCACGGGCCTGAGCGTTCTCGCGGTTCTTCTTGTTCGCTGCCAAATAGTTATTGATGGAATCGAGGCGAATGTGATTGAAATCACCAAAGCGCACGTAACGGTCAGAAATCATCAAGACCGTCTGTGCCTGGGTGTAATCGTCAACGCGGGTAGAGTCCGTGCGGAACTTGAGGCGGTAGAAGGCTGCCAGCTTGGCTTGGTCGTAGACCTTCATCTTGGTTATTTTGTAATGGTCACCCGAGGGACAGGTTAAACGCTGGGCTTGCAACCCCGAGAAAGGCAGAAGGGCTGCGAACAAAACAACATAGGGTTTCATCGTCGAGAAGAATTAGGGGACAAGGCTGAAAAAGGTCTGTGCTGAGAAAGAGTGGAAGGGCGGCTTCTTCCGGTCAGAAGAAGCACGTAGCGGCTTGAACGCTCTATGCGGTCACGAAGCCCAAACAGTAGCTGTCCGTAATGAATGAATTAAGGGAAAAGGCAACTGCCATTTAATGGGAGTCCATTCGAGTCATTGGGCTAACAAACGCCCCATGTAAATGGTTCATTGCCAATTATGCGACAAAAGTACAGTTTTTGGGTGATTGGTGCGACTATTCTCCGCTATATTACGGAGAATAACGACACAATGAAAGAAAAAAGGGTACTATCGAATCAAATTCGACAGTACCCTTCTGCAAGAATGTCGGCTTCGAAGTCAGCGACCAACGAAGCGAAGTGAATCAGAGAAAATGGGGAAGAAGGCTTCCCTTAGAACCAATGGCGCAAAACGGTCAGAGGATGATAGAACAGCAAACGCGGACCGGCATAGCGCATGACACGGACGATGCGCCGACGCATCTCAGGCTTGTAACAATGGATGGGGCAACGGCGACACGTGGTCTTGGCTTCGCCAAACTTACAGCGACTCAGACGCTGGTGTGCGTAAGTCAACAATTCGCTGCAGTCGGGGCAAAGCTCTCCCCCTTTACTCCCATGCTGACGATGACAATACAAGGTGATCATCTCAGCGACCATGCGCTTTTCCTTTTCGATTTTAGTCATCGTTTGAGACGAAAAAAGGAAGATGAATGGAAAAGGAAGGAGGAGTTATTTTACGCTTCACCTTAATCAACGGCAGACCCAACAGGAGGACGAAGCCCAACAATATGGCCACCATTTCGCCTACGTGGTTAAGCGGATCGACCCAAATTTCCTTGAGCATACCGTTGCGTGCTACCACTTCAACAAAGGTCCAAAACACGATAACCGTAGCGATGGACATACGGATGTTTCGCCCCCAAGTAGCCATCTTAAACTGCTTCTTAAACATGAACAGCGAACCGACTAAGCAGCCAACTGCAACAGCGATGGTCACCGGATGGCGTTCGCCCAGGAACACGGGATCGTAACAGAACATCAGCAACAAGTAAAGTGACCAAAGCATGAGGTTGAGCTCCAGGAAAGTAACCATGGAGGTGTGGTGAGCCATGGGACGGAGTTCTACGCGGTTCTTGATGCCTAAGTGGTCCTGAAGCCACATCATAAATTTGCAACCGGAACGGGCACAGAAGAGGTAGAGCATCATAAACATCATCCACATACCGAAGGTGGCGGGCATGATGAGGTATTCGGGACGCGAACCCGTGATGTCCTTCAACGCCATGCGGTCGTAACTTTCAAGGGGAAGTCCGTTAATGAGGTAGGAAGTGACGCCGATTCCATCAACATATTGGGTGGTGGTCTGAACAACGCCTTGCGTCAGATCGTAGTGTACACCATAACGCTGGGCATAGTAGGCAAAGAGGAATTCGACCCAACCGGTCCAGAAGAGTAAACCACCAATCAATCCGAAGAGGGTTTGCTTGGTGTCGCCCTTGACGAAAACGCCCAGGATGACAATCAGCATGCCGGCAAAACCCATGAGGAAGGCACTGACGTGAAGAACGGAAGGAGAAAGGAAATGCTCCATCAAGATCATGAGGGCGTGGCCCAAGGGCATGAGCAGGAGCACCAAGAGAAAGGATGCAATTGCTTTAAGTGGATACATAGGGAGAGAGGATGAATAAAATGAAAATAAATAAACAAGCGAAGAAACGGCTGAGGCGTGCTACAACCATCCTCTAGAACCGCAACACGGCACCGAGGGCAACATGGGTTCCCGTTGTGGGCGGGGTGTTGAAGCTGTAGACTTCCGGACGATAGTTGAACAGATTGTCGACCGTGAGGTGAACTGTTAGCAGTTTGCCGACTTCCTGAGCAAGCCGCACATTCCACAACGTATAGGCAGGACTGTGTACCGGACGGGGAGCAAAGGGAGCAACCAGTTCTGCGGTGGTATAATCGACAGCAGAAAGGAAGCGACCTGAAAGCGTCAGTTGGGTGGCATAGCGCGGCAACCAACGCTTGTCCCAAGAGAACTTTGCATGGAGCGTATGCGGACGGGCAGGACAATAAGGAGTGAGCGAACCCGTGGGAGCCATTTCGTGGGTGTAAAGATAAGAAAGACGGGCAGAAAGTCCATTACGCCAATGTGCCTGAGCGGTTACTTCGGCACCCAACACGTCTAACTTGTCCACATTGATGTAGCGTACAAAGGGACGCGAACTTTCGTCGTAGGAAACGGAAGAAGTCGTGATTTTATTGTTGATACGGCTGTAAGTACCCGAGAGGGTGAGTCGATAGTTTTGGTAACCATAGTCAGCGGAAAGACTGAGATTGTGCGAACGTTCGGAACGCAGGTCCTGATTGCCATGGATATCGAAAATACCCGACATATCAAACTTCATGTAACGTTCCTTGAGCGTCGGGGCACGGAAGCCTCCGGCATAGCCGCCACGGAAGGTCCAGTGATGCCAACGGCGACGCAGGTTGAGACGGGTGGTGAGTTGCGAGGCATGACCTTCGGTAAAATAGTCCCAACGCAGAGCTCCCACGGCTTCCCAACCGGGTGCAAACTGCCAGTCGTATTGTGCCAGGACATCGTATGCCCACTGGTGGTAGGTTTTACCCGCCTCAAACTGATAAGAAGACAGGTAGTCGCGAGTCAAGCCACCTCCGACGGTAAACACATCGTGCTCGCGAAACGTGTGATGCCACAACACACGGGCACTGTGCTGCACGTTACTGTAATCGCGCACGTCGGCACGAAGCGCGCGGTAATAGTCGGACTTGTCGTATTGGTCGAAGGCATAGGAAAACTCGACCCGGTCGCGTTCACAGGGTGTCCACTCTCCCCGAGCACCAACTGAAAGACTGCGGTAACGCTCAGGTTGGTCGGGTGAAGAGAAACGCTCGCGAAAGTAATAGCCGGCATTCGCACCAAGGCGCAAGGTCTGATGGGGACGGTAGGTGAGCCGGTCGCTAACGCTCCACGTACGCGAACCGAAGACGCGACGATAGTCACAGGCATCAGATGCGTCGGAACAAACGTTGTAAGAGTCTGACTGGGCAAAGGAGGCAGCAAAAAGATTGGCTACGCGCCGATTTTTACACGACAGGCTGGCAGCATAGCGTTGGGAATCGTGTTCCCCTACCCGCACACTGAGACTGCCGTCGAGCGAAGCCTTGGGCGCACGGGTGATGATGTTGATTACACCGCCCGTGGCATTGGAACCATAAAGGGCAGAGGCGGCCCCACGCACAATCTCAATGCGCTCAACCTGATTCATGTCGATGCGCGAGAAGTCTACGTTGTCCATTGTTTCACCCGCTAAACGTTCGCCATCGACCAAAATCAATACGCTCTGTCCGGCAAAACCTGCAAGGTTAAGGTTGGGCTGTTGGTTCATGGCAAAGGAAAATTCTACGCCTGGCAATTCTTCCTGTAAAAGCGCAGGCAAATCAGCTGGAGCCGCTCGGCGGATATCCTCAGCCGTAATTACTCGTGTCTGTACTGGCGTATTCTTGAGCAACTTGGGCGTGCGGGTACCTGTCACAACAACACCGCCCAAGGCCTGTTCGCTGAAGAGGCTATCACGCGAAGCGGCGGTCTGGGCGGAGACGGAATGGCTAAAAGTGGGTATGGCCAGGAAGGAAAGGAAACTCCATCGAAGGAGAGAAGAATACGGGGTATACATCAAGCTGAACGATAAGAGAGGACAAAGGGAATAGGAAAAGGACAAATCATTGTCCGAAAGAGGGTTCAACGGAAAAGAAAAGGCAATTAGCTACTAACCTAACAAGGGGAGCTGAGAAGTTGGCTTCCCCCACACAGAAACAACCGACCGAACGAACCCTACGTAACGGAAAAGGAAGTGCGGGGAAAGGCCGAAAACTTACTCGTAGGGATAGAGCACTTCGATGGTTAACTGGCCCTTGGTGCCTGTCGCACCGACGTAGCTCTTTAAGCGCAAAGCGGCGTGACGACCATCGGAGGTACGAAGAATATAGACCTTGCCACTGCCAGCAAAGACGGGGGGCGGAGTAGTATAATCAGCTTTCACCCAACCTGAAAGCACCCGGTTGGCGGCAATCATTTGGTAACCAATGCGGTAGGCCATCATCTCGCGCAAGTCGGTCATGACAAGCGAATTCGTAGGTTCATCGGGCACAAAGGAGGCCTCAGCAAAAGCAGCAACCGATGCGGGCAAACGATCTATTTGGGTATAAGAGGTTTCACAAACGGAACCACCATGCGTACGCACATCGAAACGATGGAAAGCGAGGTCCCAGTGCTCTGGGTCGGTCTGCGGATCGGTCGGAACCGTGCGCAAGGGGGTGAAACGGGTACCTTCCATCAATTGGTACATCCAACCAGACTTGCCGTCCCACTCGCCGGTCAGGGTGTCGGGGAGGGCACGACGCTCTAAGGTGCGACGGTTGAGATCCAGATAAATCCACTCATCGTAACGGGTGGCATCGAGCGTAAGGGTGAAACGGCGGGCGACATCGGTCGGATGAAGACCTTCGCCCAATTCGGAATCGGCAGGCAATTGGTCGTACATGCCACTCAACATACCATCACAGCTGGACAAAGAGAGTAAAAAAGCGCCTGCCAAACACAGGCGCTTCAAAGCAATTGGAAAAGACATAACCTCAATTTAAGGTTGTACGGAAGTGAAAACGGACTGGCACTCGAAAGGCATGCTACCCGGCTTGTATCGAAGCGTCAACTTCAACACGCCTTTGTGGTAGGTTCCTTCCAAACTACCCTTGGTGAGGTAGCTTCCAGCCTGACATTCAAAAGATTCTTTCTTAAAGTTCATGGTTCCATCGGCAGCAAGGGTACAGGGCACTTCGGTAATGTTCATTTCACCAATCGTAAAGCCCTTGCCCATCATACCAACTTCGAGTGTGAACGCACCAACTTTCACTGTAGCAGAAGTACGCTTGGGGTCGGTCCATTCAACATGAACCTGATTGTCGACCTTCAAAGGCTCGAACGTTGGCATTGCGGGAATGGAGGTCACGAAGTCACCCTTGAGATTGAGTTCCTTGGGCTGAGCAGAACCTTCGTCGTCATCGTCACAAGAAGGGAATAAAGCCACGAGGCAACACAAGGAAAGACAAGTCAGCAAAGTACGAAGCAGTTTGCCGGAAAGAGAAGATTGCTCACGAGAAGAAGTTGAAATACGTTTACAGGTTGTCATTGAAATACAGGATTTAGTGTAATACATAAGAAGGAAAACAACCGATGGCCGTCCTTACGAATTGACGCTGCAAAAGTACGGGCACGAAAAAAGGCAAAACCTCCCTATTTCGGGGGATTTTGCCTGGATATGGTGTGAGGCGAATCACCTCTGTACTCACCTCATAAAAGGATAAACAAACGGAAAAGAGGCTTCTTATCACCTCATCAAGGGAAAAGCCAACGCGTATACCCTACCCTTTCAGAATGCGCTTAATGTCGTTCAACTTGTTGAGTGCTTCGAGCGGCGTGAGATTGTCGACATCGAGGTAAAGCAACTCGTCGCGCACCTGGGTCAAGACGGGATCATCGAGCTGGAAGAAGCTCAGTTGCATGCCCTCCTGCCCTACGGCACTTTCGGCACGGGGTACGCGTGTGCCGGTCTGTTCACCGACCTTTTCGAGGTCGGTTAGAATCTGCTCGGCGCGCTTCACGATTGCTTGAGGCATACCGGCCAGACGGGCCACATGAATACCAAAGGAATGCTCTGAACCGCCGCGTTGCAGTTTGCGCAGAAAGACTACCTTGCCGTCGACTTCACGTACCGAAACATTCCAGTTCTTAATGCGCGAGAAGAGGCGTTCCATTTCGTTGAGTTCGTGATAATGGGTCGCAAAGAGGGTGCGGGCATGTGCCTGGGGATGTTCATGAATATATTCGACAATGGCCCAAGCAATGGAGATACCGTCGTAGGTAGAGGTACCACGACCCAGCTCGTCGAAGAGCACGAGGGAACGTTCGGTCAGGTTATTCATGATGTTGGCGGCTTCACTCATCTCGACCATAAACGTACTCTCACCGACCGAGATGTTATCACTCGCACCGACACGGGTAAAAATCTTGTCGACAACACCGACATGAGCCGAAGCGGCAGGAACAAAGGAACCTATTTGGGCTAGCAGTGTAATCAAAGCGGTCTGACGCAAAAGGGCACTTTTACCCGCCATGTTCGGACCTGTGACAATGATGATCTGTTGCTGTTGGGTGTCAAGCTGTACGTCGTTTGCCACGTATTCTTCGCCCGGCGGCATCAAGGTCTCAATAACGGGATGACGACCTTCACGGATGTCGAGTGTCAAGCTATCGTCAACTACAGGACGCACGTAACCCCGTTCGCGAGCCACACTCGCCAGACTTTGCAAACAGTCGAGCTGACTAAGCGAAGCTGCATCGCGCTGAAGCGGTTGAACGTACTGTGCCACCTGCTGCACCAACTCGTTATACAGACGGTTTTCCAACGCGAGAATCCGCTCTTGAGCTCCCAGAATCTTCTCTTCATACTCTTTCAGCTCTTGCGTAATGTAACGTTCGGCTTGCGCCAATGTTTGCTTGCGAATCCATGTCTCGGGTACCTTATCCTTGTACGTATTGCGCACCTCAATGTAGTAACCAAAGACATTGTTGAAACCGATTTTGAGACTCGGTATCCCCGTGGCATCGCTTTCACGTTGCTGAATTTGGAGCAAATAGTCTTTGCCGGAAGTCGATATGTGGCGCAATTCGTCGAGTTCTGCATGCACCCCATCGGCAATGACATCACCTTTAGCTACTAAGATCGGTGGTTCGGGACGAAGTGTCTGCTTGATGACATCACGCAGGGAGGTGAGGGCATCGAGCTGTTCGCCCACACGCCGCACAGCCTCACATTCAGCATGAGTACAAGCGTATTTGAGCAAAGCGGTACTCTCTAAAGCCACCCGGAGTTGTTGGAGTTCGCGGGGATTGACGCGGGCGGCAGCCACACGCGAAACAATGCGCTCCATGTCCCCCACTTTGGGTAACTCCATCTCACAGAGTTCACGAAAGTCTGGCTGGCGGAAAAAATGTTCTACGCCGTCTTGACGAAACACAATATCCTGGACCGAACGAAGAGGAAAGACTAACCAGCGATGTAGTAAACGGGCACCCATGGGGGTCAGCGTGCGGTCAATAACTTGGAGCAAGGAAGTACCGCCCTCGGCCATGGCTTGGGTCAGTTCCAAATTGCGGGTAGTGAAGCGGTCGAGGCGTACGTAATGTTCCTCTTCGATGCGACGCAAGGAGGTGATGTGTCCTGTACGGGTGTGTTGCGTCATTTCGAGATAGCAAAGGATGGCACCCGAAGCGATTACGCCTTCTTTCAAATGGTCTACACCAAATCCCTTCAGATTTTTCACCTGAAAGTGCTTGGTCAAACGCTCTTGAGCTGTTTGGGGCGTGAAGGCCCAATCGTCCAATTCGAAGAGGAAGGTTTTGGAACCGTAGAGACCTTCGAAACGACCACGCAGACCATGCTGTACTAAGATTTCCTTGGGCGAAAAACCGGCCAATAGTTTGTCAATGTACTCGACAGTACCTTCGCCTACCAAGAATTCACCTGTGGAAATATCGAGGAGGGAAAGACCTATGGCATGACTACCAAAGTGAACGGCGGCGAGAAAGTTGTTTTCCCTGGCCGAAAGCACATTGTCGGTCATGACAATACCAGGAGTGACGAGTTCGGTGATACCGCGCTTCACGAGTTTCTTCGTCAGCTTCGGGTCTTCCAACTGGTCGCAGATGGCAACACGATAGCCTGCCCGGATAAGTCGGGGCAGATAAGTGTCTAAGGCATGATAGGGAAAGCCCGCCATCTCAGTACTCGCCTGACCTTTATTATTACGCCGGGTCAATGTGATGCCCAATACCTGGGAGGCGGTCACAGCGTCCTTGGCATAGGTTTCATAAAAGTCGCCACAACGAAACAGCATGATGGCATCGGGATTCTTTTCCTTCAAGTCATAAAACTGCTTCATCATGGGGGTGAGCTCTGATTGTGCCATAGAAAAAACGGGGTATTACTACGTGAAACGAATTTGCCTAGAAAATAAAACTCCTTACCCCTCAGGATAAGAGGCAAGGAGACAATGGGTCGAGTACCCCCGATGAGAATCGAACTCATATCTACGCTTTAGGAGAGCATTGTTCTATCCGTTGAACTACGAGGGCTTCGAAACGACGGCAAAAGTAATAAAAAATCTCGGGACTGGACGGAGCGAGTTCCCCAGGCCAGGACATAGAAACTCACGGCTTCTGCTTTCAAAAGCGAGGAGAACCAATAACGAAATGCATCTTTCCTGCATATAACAGGCTTATTATTGCATATACTAAGTACAGATGCATCTTATTTGTATTTTTGCGACGAAAAATGAATAAAGGAAACGCATACAAGGGAAAGTCTGAAGGTCGATATCCACGCTTTTCCCCTTACTTAACTCCAGCTCTATGATACTTCCTGAAATGACGGCTGCAGAAGCAGCTGCGATGATAGCAAACGGCGATTTGTTGGCTGTCGGTGGCTTTGGCCCTGCCGGCTCGCCCAAAGTGATTACACCGGCGTTGGCGCAACGTGCACGCGCTGAACACGCCGAGGGTCGCCCCTTTAAAGTGAGCATCGTCACAGGTGCGTCGATTGGTGCCAGTTGTGACGGCGAACTGGCAGCAGCTGATGCCGTAGACCGCCGGTTGCCCTTTAGCGTCAACGCGGAAATGCGCAAAGCCTACAATACGGGAAAGGTGCGTTACACAGACTTGAACCTTTCGGATAATGCCTCACACCTGCGCCAGGGACTCACGGGGGAAATTACTTGGGGTATCATTGAAGCCTGCGACATACAGAAGGTACACGGCAAACTGCGTATTTACTTAACGGCGGGCATCGGCATCGCCCCTACGATTTGCAGACTGGCGAAGAAGGGGGTCTTTATTGAACTCAATACGTGGCACTCCAGCAAGATTATTGGAATGCACGATATTTATGAAATTGAAGACCCGTGGTTTCGTGCTCCGATTCGCATCACCCAACCCATCGAAATCATTGGGTTGCCCTATATTGAGGTCGACCCGAGCCATGTAAAGGGCATTGTTTTGACCCATCTGCCCGACGAGGCACGCTCGATGAACGATGCAACGGAGGTGACAGAACAAATTGGTCACCACGTAGCGGAATTCTTGAAGTGGAACATGGACAAGGGGTATATCTTCCGCAACAAACTGATTCTGCAAAGCGGAGTGGGTAGCGGAGCGAATGCGGTTATCGGGGCTTTGGGAAGTTCGCCCGAAGTGCCTAACTTCTCGATTTACACAGAGGTATTGCAAGAGGAACCCATGCGCCTCATTCAGGAAGGACGCATCATAGCTGCCTCCACCGGGGCACTGACGCTAAGTCCGGAACACTTACTCGACTTGTATCGCAACATGAACGAATACCGCGGCAGGTTACTCATCCGCCCTTCTGAAATATCAAACTGTCCGGAAATCATTGCCCGTCTGGGCATCTGCTCGCTGAACACAGCAATCGAAGTGGACATCTATGGTCATGTGAACTCTACCAAAGTGAGCGGCACCCGGATGATGAACGGTGTAGGCGGATCGTGTGACTATACTTGCAACTCCATGTTGGCGACTTTCACGTGTGGTTCTACGGCTAAGGACGGCAAGATTAGTTCTATCGTGCCCTTCTGCTCACACATTGACCACACGGAACATTATGTCGATGCGATTGTCACAGAATATGGCGTGGCAGACCTGCGTAATAAGTCTTCGCTTGAGAAGGCTGAGGCGCTCATAGCCATTGCTCACCCCGATTACCGCCCGATTCTGAAAGAATACCTGCGTTTAGCCGGTGTCTACGGTGGCCATACGCACCACGTACTTTCGGCCGCCTTTGCTCTGCACGATACCTACCGCCGCAAAGGCGATATGCGCCTGGTAGACTGGGGAGAATATATACGGGAATAAGGAGCAATAAAAAAGAAAGCAACCCCTTCCTACTTATTCAAAAGATAAAGAACTCCGAAGCACTGGTAACTATATCAGCACTTCGGAGTTCTTTCATCTAGAGAAATAAGGTGAAGCACTCAGTCAGCTTCGCGCTTTGCAAGACCTTCAATACGTTCGTGATATTTCGGACCACGAATATAGCCCTTCTTTTGTTTGTTCAAGGCTATTTCACTAAGCAGACCTTGTTCAATCAGTCCTACTATATCACGTTTAGCTGTGGTGGCAGTAACCAAGAAACGAGAAGATACATCCTTAACTGTCAAAACGGTATGTTCATCCTTCAACATCAAATAAAGAATCTCTGCTTGACGTTGTGAAAGGTTCCCCATATGTAGAATGCGGTTGCAATCATTTTGTTGAGCAACTTTACGTGAAATATAGTCCTTAAGATTTTGGAAAGCATGTTCTAGAGCACGGAGATGATAATGTATGAAGTAACCGATGTCATTGTCATCAGCCTCGGTTTGCAAGAAGGATTTTTCATACGATACCTTTGACTTATAAATCACACGCGAAATTGATAAGTACTCGGTCAACCAATAGCCAGATTTGAGCATGTACCAATAAAACAAGGCACGAGCCGTTCTCCCATTGCCATCCACAAAGGGATGTAGGTAGGAGATGAAGAAGTGAAGAATAATAGCCTTGATAATAGGATGAATGAATATCCCCTTATCATTGTCATTAACAAAATCAACAAGCCACTGCAAGACCACTGGTATCTCTTCGTAACAAGGCGGCGTGTGAACTATTTCATGAGTAACCGCATTTTCTACCACTACATCATCGTTAGTTCTAAACCGACCACTGTCATTCGGATGATCAAGGGTGTCAGCAGTCATCAGTGAATGGATCTGTAAAATCAAATCAATGGAAAGAGACTGGTCAAGATGAGCAGAGAGATAACTAATTGTCTGATAATTGTTATAGATCATCCGCTGTGACTTATCCTTCGGTGTAATGTGCTTTTGCAACATTTCCTTCGCCACCTTGCGAGTGGTTGAGGCACCTTCCATTTGGCTAGAAGAAATTGCCTCTTCAATAATCGAACCGACTAAATAACGTTGACGGTTATCTTGGGGAATGAGGGACTCACTTCCCCATGAACCACCGAACTTCATATCGAACTCATGACAGAGTCGCATCATCCCATTTGTCAAACTGAAATGAATGTGGTAAGGTGCATAAATCTCGATGGATTTTGCCGCACGAAGCGACTTTACCAGAGTCCAAAGTTCACGAGGATCGGTCACACCGCTAACTTTTTTGTACTTCAAGTCACTCCAATACATATACTGATCAGAAAAACGACTTACTTCCGCACGAACAGTTTTATCAAGCGTAAGCAAATCAATGGCAGAACGCAACTTAATATGAGGAGGTTTTTCTATCATACATTGGTTGGGATTAGAGAATTAGGAATATGCGAAGCTATACAAACTATTCCAATCTTGCAAACATTGGAATAGTTTTGATAAGTTTCGAGATAAAATTGGCCTGTCATCTTAGGCCCTATTCCACACACCTACCCTTCTTTACTCATCATCTTATAACCAAACGAATCCATCCCAAGGCTTGGAATGGATTCGTTAAAGTTCTCTCTTAGGAAAGAAGAACCTTAGGGGATAAAAAGTGAGGATTTAGTATTCATCCTCGTTGAAGAGGAAGTCTTCCTTTGTCGGATAGTCAGGCCAAACGTCCTCTATCGTTTCGTAAAGTTCGCCTTCATCTTCGAGTTCCTGAAGGTTTTCTACTACCTCCATCGGGGCACCCGAACGCATTGCATAGTCAATGAGTTCTTCCTTGGTTGCAGGCCAGGGTGCATCTTCCAGCTTTGAAGCCAATTCCAATGTCCAATACATAGTGTAATATTTGTTTTTGATGTTCGCAAATGAGGTTTGATGGCTTTAAAATCAAGACAATAATCCTCGTTTTAAAACGTGGGCGCAAAAATACACTTTTTTACGACACTCGTATGCCGTCCTACCACTTTATTTCCCTTGTATCCGTCAAACGATTGATTTTTCGGGCCAAGGCATAGAGAAAGTCGGAGAGCCGGTTGAGATAGGGCAACGATTGACCTCCGCAGCTCCACTCGTCGGCATGTGCTTCCCACAACGTGCGCTCTACTCTTCGACACCACGTACGCGCCACATGGGCATGAGCTGCTGCGAGATGACCACCGGGAAGGACAAAACCGTCAAACTTCAGTTGAATCTCCTCGAAGATTCGATTCATTGCTACCTCCAGCTCCTTGATGTCTGACGCATCGGGCATGGCTTGCGGCGAAGGAACAGCGGCAGCCCAAGCACCCATAGAAAAGAGTTTGCGCTGCGCATGAATGAGCAATTCCTGTTCCGTCCCAAATTGCGCGTCTCCCAAGAGAGGTTGCGCCAAGAGGAGTCCTAAGTAAGCATTGAATTCATCCAGCTCACCAATGCACACCATGCGTATGTCAGACTTACTGACACGGGTTCCGTTCGCCAGGTCGGCCTCTCCGGCATCACCCTTTCGCGTATAAATCATAGAAGGAGAAATTATCGGTAATTGATTAAATAGTGTTGACGCTGCAAGTCGGGACGATAACAGATGAGTCCAAAGTCGTAAAGGTCGAAACTCACCTGTGCCTGCGGGGCTTGAAGTAAAGCCTGCCATGCCTGCTTGCGCTGACGGTTGTTCAGTCCGATGACGATGAGCAATCCGCCTGGACGTAGACAAGGTAAGAAGTGGGCTGATTGGCTTTCCCAGTCTCCTGAAACTACCAAAAGGTCGTACCTCCCCGTAGCTGAAGCAGGCACTAACTCACCACAGGTATAGGTGGTGTGCTGACTTCCTGCCTTTAGAAAGGCATACAAGGTATCCTCAGGAGCGATACCCAAGAGGTATGCCCGTTCTGGATGCTGAAAGTTTGCCAAACGAAAGAGCAGTTTACAGTCCTTCCAGCGGAGTGCAGGCCGTTGACGAAGGTACAACGCCTTGAGTTTGTCATAAGCATAGTATTCCCCCTTCTCATAGATGACACCCGTCACCAGGTTAAACGCAAAGGGGGAATGAATGCCATAACCTTGGCGATGACGAAAACGGCGTAACCAGCGCAAGGTGCGGCTGATACTTTCCTTCATACCGACTTAAAGCTTGGGACCGAAAGAGAGGTCACCCGCATCGCCCAGTCCGGGAACAATGTAAGCCTCATCGTTGAGTTCGGGGTCAACAGCGGCAACCCAGAGGGTTATGTCGTCTTCGGGGAACACGCGGCAAAGGTGGTCGATACCTTCCTGTGCAGCAATGGCGCAACAGATGTGGAGCTTGGCGGGTGTACCGTGGCTAAGGAAAGCTTTGTAAGAAAGCTCCAGACTTCCCCCCGTGGCCAGCATGGGGTCTACCATCAGGAAGGTGCAACCGTTGAGGTCAGGAGCGGCGATGTAGTTCACATGGATGCGGATATCCTCCTTCGAACCTTCTTCGCGGTAAGCGGCTACAAAAGCTGAATCGGCCTGATCGAAGGTATCGAGAAAACCTTCATGAAAGGCCAAACCGGCACGCAATACTGTACCAACGACAATGCGGTCATCATACGTAGGAACGGCTTTCGTACCCAGCGGTGTGGTGATTATTTTGTCAGAATAGTCAAGGGTGCGGCTCACTTCATAAGCCATGGCACGGGCGATACGCTCCAGGTTGCGACGGAAGAGGGTACGGTTACCTTGAATCGTCACATCGCGCAACTGTGCCATGTGGGAATTGATAACGGAAGAATGATTTCCAAGATTGATTACTTTCATTGATGCATACGATTTAGTGTTGAAGAATAAGAAAGCGAAAGAACTCAACATCAAGAAGTACGGAGCAACTGAGCTTGCCTAGCCCTTTCCTCCTTCCCTTCCAGCGTGCGCCCCTCGGCTTCATCAGAATCTATCGTAAGGAAAGGTCAGCACAGAATGATTCTGTACTGACCTTTCACTATGATAATTACCACGCTGAGATTAGCGGGCAATGTGCTTTTTCTTGTCAGAAGTGATGTAAATGCCCTGCTTGGGTGCGCCTTGAAGCTGACGGCCCTGAAGGTCATAATACTTCAGCTCCTTTACGACAGGGGCAGGACTTACCACTGCATCGATTGCAGTGACCTCCCCATCTACGGGGACAATCTTCCACTGAGAAGCCGGTTCGCTGGCAGACCATTCTACCAACATGTTTTCACCCGAAAGGTGAATGGCAGGAAACTGACTATTGCCCGGGTTGCTCAATACAGACCAACCTTCCCGCGTGGAAGTCACTGTATACACGCCGGCAGAGTCTGCTGTACTTACTTGGTAAACGTGCTTGTAAGTAGGCTGCGTCGGACTCATGTAAGTTTGTGCTCCCTGATTGTGCACCTTGTACGTACCCTCACCGGTAGGAACGAAGTTGAACTTCTGGTCAGCTGACGTAGCCTCTTCTACAGCCGTATAAGTAGCGTACTTTTGGTGCTGGTTGTCCAAGGTCGTACCGAGCGAAAGAAACGTCTTGCCCTGACGACCCTTGTTCTGGATGGTGTAAAGCTTAGCAGGATCAATCGTAATCACGGCCTGACCCAAGACCTCATCCATTTGACTGATCACGTTGGCATAACCCTGTGCACTCAAGTCTTTCTTGTAGACTTCTACCAAACCGTCGAGTTCTTCAGTAATCTGATCCATCTTACTGGCATCCATCATACCAACGGCCTCTCCGCCTTCCATTTGCTTCATATCCTGCACACGTTCCGTAAAGATTTTCGTCACGTAAGCATCGCGGTTCACGTCTTTCTTGTAAGAGTAAGCACCCTTCGTCAAGTAGTCAATGGTGTACTGTTTGTATACGCTGGTGTAACCTCTGCCGTAAGTTTCTTCCTCATAGAAGAATGCAAGGGTATCGTTCTTTTGCCACGCCATCGTAGAGTAGCAAGAACCGATGTAGCTTACCTGATGCTTGCCGTCCCAGTTTGCTGCAAAGGTTGCGGGGTCTTTCAAGTCTTCCAGTGAAGCGAGTTCCTTGTAGTACACACCGACATTGCTACGGCCAGGACCGAGGGGAACTGACTGCAAGGCGAGGTACATCTCAGCCTTATCGCTGTTGCGTACCACGGGAAGAATCATAATTTCACCGTTCGTAGAGTTATCTACAGCAATCGTACCCTTATTGTCAGCGACAGAAGCGGCTACCGTACCCCAAGTACCCGTACCCTTAGCTACATCCGTGTAGGTATAGTAGTTGAAGTAACGTCCACCACGCATACGGCTGCTCAAGATGACCGTTCCATCAGGCAATTCCTCACACTTAGGTTCGTCACCACCGGGAGCAGGACGGTCTGCCAACGTACCCAGTACGTGCCAGGTAGCACCGAAGTCATCCGAATAAATCACACGGTTACCACCATTCTTCGTCCAAGTTGAGCAATACAGGCGGTAATAATCCTTTACCTTAATCACGCGGCTCTGACAGATACGACCCGAACCGATGAAGAGTGACTGTACCGTAGGCTTGTTGTTCTCATCCACGAAGATGCGGTAAACAGACTCCGTCACTTCCTCGGGAGCCGTCCACTTCCACTGCTTGGTAGCTTCGTCATACGTACCGCGTACGCGTGCTACACGGTTCGGATTGCTCGCCGGATCATCCGGAATATAGTTACCATTGTGGCAAACAGTCTTACCACAAACCATCATAACGAGCACCTCGTTACGTTCAGCGTCTGCTACGACAGCGGCATCACCGAAGCCCGTCTTCCAAACCTCTCCGCCGTTGTTGTCACCCATACCGTTCGCAAGGAAGAATTCTTCGCCCCAAGTCTTGCCATTGTCTTGTGAAATGCGGCACTTCACGTCTACTTCACCATAACCGATGTCGTTACCACAGGGACGATAGTCACTGATCGCAATCAAGTCGCCATTGGCTGCGCAAGCAATTGCAGGGATACGATAAGGACGAGGAACGGAAGAGTCGTAGATAAAGATATCTTGTTGTGCCTCAACTTGTGCAAAGGAGCGGACAACTTGAACCGTCAGATTGGTAATCTCAGCACCCTTATTGCTACCCTTGGTAGAGAAAGTCGTGCTTACTTCGTCCAAGTCCTTTACCGTCACCGTTTGCGCTTCATCCGTTGCCGTATATTCCTTTCCGGCAATCGTAAACTTTTCGGGGCTGGCAGTTCCCGCTGTTTTATTCTTAAAGGTAATGGAGTAACCCGTCACCTTGTAGCCTACGCCTGCCGAAAGTGTCACGTTGTTATTGCCGTCACCACCCGAATAAATAACGAGGTTCCCATTGTCAGCAGTCTTGCCGAAGTCATTCTGCTCCGTAGAAACGGTGAGCTGCGGATTGGTAGCCGTTGACTTCCACTCCGAAGCATACGTCTTGGCAGGATTCGACTTCGTAAATGTACCCGTACTCATGTTGACCGTGAAGCTCGTATTGATTGCAGAAAAGACAATCGTCGAACCCGCATCAGCTCCGCCCGTCCAGAAGGCCAGTTTACCGTCGCGGTTATTCAGTTTATTATTAGTGTGTCCCTTCTCATTGATAAAGAAACCGTGGGTCAAATTCGCAGCGGTCGAAGGTGTCACCTGCCAACTGTCAGTATAACCGGTTTTACCCTCCAGGCTACCCACGATAGCATAAGAGCCGCCACCCGTAGTGCCTTTCATTTCCGTCGGGGCAATCAAAGACTTCGTGGTGCCGCCTTCTTTGTTATAGAATTTGTAAGCACCTTCGCCGTCTTTTACCACACACCAGAGGTCACCGTCTGCCCCGGTCAATGCACCGCCCAAACGAATGTATTCACTGTTACCATTGTTCGAAATACGCATGTTTCCCCCAATGGTCAGGGTGTACCAAGTGGTGTTTGCAGCAAACTGACCATTTTCGATGGTCGTCACCTTAAACGGATCATCTGCCCAACCGCTCATCGCACAGCTCATGGCCACGGCAAGGGTAGAAAGTCGTGTAGAAAGTTTATTCATAATGAAGATATAAAGATTGAATAGAAATTAGGTAACCAATCAAGGTGGACATGGATGATCCAAGCCCAAAGAGTGAGACATGAAAGTCGCGGGATTTTCCCTTTGCGATACCACTTAGTATCAAGCAAGAAGCCCTCCCTCCATGTTTTAAAAAGTAGCGGCTGAGACTAAAGACGATCGTGGTACTTTAGGAACAGCCGCTACGCTATCTGTTGAATTCCTTGCTAACCCCAACCGCTTCAGCATTCCATCGATTCAAAGCACCTACTCAAAGCCTCAACTTTCAGCACCTACTTTTCACCTTCTACTCCTCAACGTCGTAGTTAACAACAGCCGTTTGGAAGAAATATCAGTCCTTCTTGCCTAATACGTCTGAAGGATTGATTTTCGAAATCGCATCACGCATCGCCGTGTCGCCCTTCAGGTTCTCCAGCTTATAGTAGTCCATGAAGCCCATGTTTCCTTCGCGCAACGCCTGAGCCAACGCCTTGGGCACTTCCGCTTCCGCTTGGATTACTTCTGCCCGAGCCTGTTGCGCCTTCGCCTTCATTTCCTGTTCGGTAGCTACCGCCATTGCTCGGCGTTCCTCGGCCTTGGCCTGGGCAATGTTCTTGTCGGCATTGGCCTGATCCATCTGTAGGGTAGCACCGATGTTCTTACCGACATCAATGTCGGCGATGTCAATCGAAAGGATGGTGTAAGCCGTTCCGGCATCCAAACCCTTGGAAAGAACGAGTTTCGAGATGGAATCGGGATTTTCGAGCACCTGTTCATGGGTCTCTGCCGAACCGATGCTGGAGACAATACCCTCGCCTACACGAGCCAGAATCGTATCTTCCCCTGCACCACCAACCAATTGATGGATGTTGGCACGCACCGTGACACGGGCTTTAGCTATCAACTGAATACCGTTCTTGGCCACAGCTGCTACGGGCGGCGTGTCGATGACTTTCGGATTGACACTGGTCTGTACGGCCTCAAACACATCACGACCTGCCAAGTCTATCGCTGTAGCCTTCTCAAACGAAAGGTCTATGTTGGCCTTCGAAGCCGAGACCAAGGCATGCACCACGCGTTGCACGTGTCCGCCTGTCATATAATGTGCTTCGAGATTATCGCGGGTAATCGTACCCAAACCTGCTTTATGCGCCTCTATCAAGCTGGGCACAATGACGCCAGGGGGCACATTACGGATGCGCATCAGGAACAATTGGAGCAACGAGATTTGTACACCCGACACTTTAGCCGAGAGCCAAAGGAAGAAGGGGACAAAATGAAAAAAGATAGACAGCAGAATAATCGCCGTTACGGCTATCACTGCGATAAAAGCGGGTCCTTCAAACATAATGGTACGATTTCAGGTGATTAATAGAGTTAGTAAATACGTTGCAAATGTAAAACTTTTTTTTCGCCGAGCCGTGTGAAGAATGGGTTTTATAGAATAAGAAACAGAGCGAACAGAAGCTGCTGAAAAAGAGGACTCCTTCGCCCGCTGCTTTCGGTTGTTCCTCGCCCCTCCCCCTCAGGTTGCTTCACTTACCAGGCGATGCGAACCGGACAGGAAACAACCATTGTTTGACGGGGTAAAAAGGTGGATTGCGCTTTTGCTCCGGCCTGAGCTACGGACAAACCAGACGCTAACTCCCCAAAGCAGATCTGGCAAAAGCGTTTTGAACGCCTCCCTTCCTTCCATACAAAAGCACTTTTATTGCATAAATTCCTCTTGAGTGTGCAGATATCTGTTTCCTATTCGTACTTTTGTCACGGATTTACAGAGCAAAAGGCGGTTTCATTCTTCTTTTTGGAGGCAGATCGCCCGCCAGGCTCCCACTCCCCATTCATCAACCAAACTCTCATTCTTATGTCTTCCATCCGTTCATTTTCCGACTTGATTGCCCACCTGCAAGGACTGGGCAAACGTTTTCGCTTGGCCGTAGTTTGTGGCTCTGACACCAGCAGTGCAGAAGCTGCCATGCGAGCCGTACGCGAAGGCTATGCCGAAGTCTATTTCGTAGGCGACTGCGCAAAGGTGCGTCAGCAAGCGGCTGTAGCCTGCTACGAAGGGCCTTATGTACATTATGTTGAAGCCGGCAGCCACGAAGAAGCTGCTCAACGGGCTGTCACCTTGGTACAGGAAGGAGGAGCTGACATTCTGATGAAAGGATTACTCCACACTGAAACTTTACTGCGTGCCGTGCTCAATAAGGAATGGGGCATTCTCCCCAAGGGGCGCGTACTGACCCACATCGCCATGGCTCAGATACCTGCTTACCACAAACTGCTCTTCTTCACCGATGCGGCTGTGATTCCTTATCCCACGCACGAACAGCGTTTGGCACAGGTCGGTTACCTGGCACAAATGCTCCATAACTTTGGTATAGAAGAGCCCCGCATCTCGCTCATCCATTGTGCCGAAACGGTCAACGAGAAGTTCCCGCACACCCTGGGCTACCGCGAAATCGCCGAGCGCGCTGCTGCGGGCGAATGGGGCTCGCTCCGCGTAGACGGACCGCTAGATCTCCGTACCTCCTGCGACCCCATCGGCTTGAAGCTTAAAGGCATCGAGTCTTCACTTGAAGGCGACGCTGATGCCTTAATCGTTCCCGATATCGAAGTTGGCAACGTGCTCTACAAGTCGCTTCCCCTCTTTGCCGGTGCCCAGCTGGCCGGCACCCTGCAGGGCACCCTCGCCCCCGTGGTGTTGCCTTCACGCGGTGACGATACCGACGCTAAATTTCACAGCCTTGCCTTGGCTGCCATGTGCTGCCCCCGAGGGTAAAGGGCTTGAGGAAAGTGACCGGCCGGTCAGCCCGCTTATAGCCGCGTGTATAGGCTGAGCCTACCCGCTTGGGGCTGCTGTTCTCCGAGTCCTTATCCTTTATTTCTCCTGTTTTATCTCTTCACATTCATCTCTTTTTTCGAACTTCCATGCTTCCCTCCTCTCCCTACCGTATCTTGGTCATCAATCCGGGTTCCACCTCGACCAAAGTTGCTGTTTACCACGACGACCAACCCTACCTGGTAAGTAACATCAGCCATTCGCCCGAAGAACTTCGCCCCTTTCGCGAAGCCATGGCACAACGCGACTTTCGTAAACAGCTGATACTAGACTGGCTCGAAAAGAACGGAATCACAGAACCTTTCGATGCGATTATTGGCAGAGGCGGACTGGCAAAGCCTGTTCCGGGCGGCGTCTACCGCGTCAACCGACAGATGTGTGAAGACACTTACTCGGCCATGCGCAAACATGCTTGCAACTTGGGTTGCATCATTGCCTACGAGCTGGCTCTGCAACAACCCAACCAGTGCCCCGCCTTCATTGCCGACCCGGGCGTAGTCGATGAGATGGTGCCCGAAGCCCGCATCAGCGGCTCTCCGCTCATGCCTCGCGTGTGCATCTGGCATGCGCTCAACCAACGTGCCACTGCCCGACGCTTTGCCCGCAGTCAGGGAAAGCACTACGAAGACTTCAACCTCATTATCTGTCACCTGGGCGGTGGCATTTCCGTGGCGGCTCACGAACACGGAAAGGCGATTGACGCCAACAATGCCCTGGATGGCGAGGGGCCTTTCTCTCCCGAGCGCGCCGGTACCTTGCCTGCAGCCGACCTCATCCACCTTTGCTTTAGTGGAAAATATACGGAGGAGCAGCTGAAACGCCGTGTAGCTGGACAAGCCGGACTGATGGCTCACATGGGAACAACCGATGTGCTCTCGATTATGAAGAAAATTGAAGCCGGAGATGCCCACGCCAAACTTCTCATTGATGCCATGATCTTCCAGGTGGCCAAATCGATTGCTGCTGAAGGGGCAGTACTGAAGGGCAAAGTCGATGCCATTCTCCTCACCGGCGGCATTGCTTACTCTGAATACATTACAGCCCAACTCAAGGAACGGGTGGGCTTTATCGCTCCCATCCACATCTTCCCAGGGGAAAACGAAATGGAAGCCTTGGCACTCAACGCACTGGCGGTGCTTCGCGGTGAACGCGAGGCGAAGGATTACGCCTAAGCTTGCTGTACTTGCCCATGGGGGGCAAAGCCGATTTCCGAAGCCGACTGGAATCGTTACAAATTACACGGAAGTGCTCACAGACCGACCTTCCGATTGCGCAGAATAAAGCCCGTTGAAGTTTATCCTTCAACGGGCTTTGCGTTTGTTACGGGTCATACGCCCCGAGCCTTTATCGGGCCAACAGTTTACAGCTACCCTTCGCCGTACGGGCTACATAGATACCGGCGGCAGGCACTTCTACCCGACCCAGCCCCTTCGTTACCTGACGGCCATCGGCTGTGTAAAGTGTGATGAGCGTCTGACTGTCGGCAGCTACTACCTGGCGACCCTCAATGCGCAAACCTGCATCCACCGCCTTCGCTTCTTCGATGCCTTCGGCAGTCGGGAATATCTGCAAGGTAGTGTAGTAGAAGTGGTGTACGAACTCGCTTGTATCGTCATTCTCCTGATTTTTGTCAACTGCCTTCACCAGTCTGCCTCGCTCATCATAGGAGTAAGCCTGCGTCCGACGGCGTTCTTCCCCGTCCTTCAATTCAGCTTCACTCTTCACCAGCAAGCGATGCTCCGCGTCTACTTGATACAGATACTCCTTGCGCTTTTCGCCCTCATCCCACTCACGCGTAACGAATTGATAAGTGTTTGCGTCGGGTTGAGTGAAAGTCAAAGCTTCTTCCGGTTTCGAATGGTCGGTCTTCCATTGCTTCGTCACTGCGTCCCACTCATAAGAGATGGTCACACCGTGTTGAATGCTGCTGAAGCCTGCTGAGGCAACCACATTCTCCGGTTTAAGATACCAATACTCATCGTCATAATAGGAATAAGCCTCCAGAGAAGGTTCGATGTAAGCATCTGCTACCTCCACGTCCATGGTAAGGTTCTTGTACTCACCCTCCCAGCTCTGGCTGTCAGCATTCCAACGATAGGCTGCATCAGTCGTAGTACGTACATTCCCATCCTTAGTCACCTTGTTTTCGGTCTTACGCGTCGGCACTGCCTTGTCCCCCTCTTGCTGGAACTCCGTCTGCACGCTCGTACCATCGGGCAAGGTCTCGCTGACCGTTCCCACACGACTTTCCTGCAAGACGAAAGTCTTTTGCTTGAGGTCGTACTTATAGGTTCTAATCCAGCCATCGGGCGTTGTTTCCGTACGTCTACCTCCTTCTATCTTATCCGCTGAGCCATCCAGCTCCCACTGAGTATGCTGCTGGGTGCCGTCTGCCAGTTTCTCGTAGACGTTTTGGTAATAGAGGTAACGATTGCCTTTACTATTCATTTCGTACATCGTAGACACCACCTTATGGTCGCTGTACACGTATTCCTCGCCTTCGTCCACCTTGCCCTTGATTATATTTTCCTTCGACACCAACGCCCCTTCCTCATTATAGGTATAACGAATGAATTCACAATCTCCATCGGTATCCATGATGTCGGCCACTTTAAGCTTAACGTCTTCGCCTTCCTTCAATTCATAGAAAGCAGGAAATGCAAAGGTAAAGCCGCTGCCCGGGTGCGTGTAGTGGGGCAGTGTCTTGTAAACCAGCTTTTCGACTTGATAGTCGGGGGTAATGTAGGCATAGGTCGTTCCATAGGTATCTTCGTCATACCAGTCCTTATATTCTTGCGGAGCAGATTCGATTTCAGCCATGCAAGAGCCATCCCCGTTCGTTTGGGTAAAGCTCCATTCCAGCTCGCCTTCAACTGTGCGGTAGGAGAACTCCACGTCTGTACCCTTCTCCTTGCCTGCTTCATCGTATCGCGTTACCGTCCATACACCGTTGGGATACGATTTACCTACGCGCTTCTCACCAAACTGCCAGGTGCCGTCGGCCTTGTTTCTGTAATAATAGGTATAGCTGCCCTCAAAGCCCTTATCGTTGCCATAAAGGTTGTGGATTAAATTCGTCGACAATTTGCCTTCGGTTACGACATACTTGCTTCCCACCGTTTCTTTCAAGTTTCCATCCTGATCCTGCTGGTAATCATAGCGGGTCAAAGTAAACTGTCCGGCGGCGGGCTTGTCCTTTTCATAAGCAAGACGGTAGCCATATACATAATCCAACTCGCCATTGCTGTAATCAAAATCACAGTGACCCAATTCCACCCCTTCGGCCCAGAAATACTGGCTCTTATCTGAGATTACCCACTTGTCGTTCTCGTCTTTATTGTACTCGATTTTCGAGTAAAAATCAGCACCCAGCTCTACCACAGTCTTGTGATACTCGCCCTCACTCCCCTGCTCAATATACTGGCGGGCCGGTTCAAACCACTGGTAGCGAGATTCTCCGTCATACGGACTTACTTCCTTGACCACATGACCTCGGCGCAACTCCCCGTCAGCGTCTACAAAGAGATGGCTGTAGTCATAGGTACGCTCATACTCCCGCTCCCATTTCGACTCGGCAGAATTGTAGGAATAGCTAGCCTCCGATTCTACCTGTAAGTCGGCATTAATACGACGTACGACCTTGGTAGTCGGCGTAAACTCCAACCCCGTCAGGTTTTCATCAGGAAAGTTCTCAGAGCTGTTGTAAGCTTCCTCTACCACACGCTCCGTCCACATGTTCTGCGGTCCTACTTGATACGTATAACGCACGCAAGTACCCGATTTGCGCAATTCCAGTTTACGGCGTCCGTATTCATCGTAGACAAAGCGGACACTGTCCCTCAGTTCCGCCTGATTGTCGCGGATTTCATATTGGCTCATTCCCGTAGCCAGCGAGCTGTCCCGACGTGCAGCCGATACATCTGCCCGAAGCACCGGCGCATACAGACTGCGCTGTGCCGCCCGACGCGCCTCAGCCTTTTCCACCTTCGTTGCTTTTGCTTCTCCGCGTCCGTTGGCCGTGGCGGGACGCTGAGCCTGCAGTGTGAGAGCCAGCAAGAAGCCGGCTACAAGCGTAAAATTCTTTTTCATAATCTCAATGATTTATAGAGTACATAATCAGTTCACCCCACTCCCACCCCAACCGCATCGCTGGCTCGGAGTACCGGTGAGTAAGAGAAGCTTCCAGTCTCTTCACTAAGAGCAAGTTTCCCTTGTCTTGGATGCTCCAAAGTTATCGATTCTCTCTAAATCATTTTTGCCATATAGTGACACTAGTGCATAAGTGGTAAGAAATCGCGCATAGGTGGTTGAAATTCGTACATAAGTGGTCGAAAATTTTTCCGCATCCCCCTTCAGCCCATCCATTTTATTAACACGCCCTAAGACTCTCCTCTTCCAAACTTTCATGGGGATTTCGTGAGTTTGTAATCCATACAGCTACAACCTGTGAAGGCATCGATTCAGCCAATAAGTCCACAGCCTGATACTAAACCCTAGAAACCATGACCGCACAAAAAAAAGGAGGCAGCCTTGAAGGCTGTCCTCCTTAATTCAATAACCCGGACGCTACCACTTGCTGCCCGAAAGAGTCGTTTCCCCACCCTGCTCCGTACTATTTCAGAGCGGATAGAAAGTAGTTGATTTCCGGCAGCGCATTTATGACATCCATGCCCCCCGATTAGCTCTTGACGGGATGTCTGTCAAGCACTTATCGGGCCAATAGCTTACAGCTGCCCTTCGCCGTTCGAGCCACGTAAACACCCGAGGCTGGAACTTCGACCCTTCCGTGCCCCGTGGCCACCTGCCGGCCATCGACCGTATAGAGCCTAATGAGCGTCTGACTGTCGGCAGCTACCACTTGACGACCCTCTACGCGCAATCCGGCATCGGCCGCCTTCGCCTCTTCGATGCCTTCAGCAGTGGGGAATATCTGCAAGGTAGTGTAGTAAAAGTGTTGTACCTTCTCAAGCTTACTCCAACGATCGAAATCTTCTTCCACCGTCTTTATCAAGTGACCTTGCACATCGTAAGCAGCCGTCCACTTTTTACCACTCGTTTCACCCGAGACATATTTCAATTCATGGCGGGCTAAAAGGCGGCGCGCGTCATCTATCTGATAAATGTAGTCCTTATGTTCCACAAATTGGTCACTCTTGTTCCATTGACGAATCACAATATGATACGTATGCGCATCGGGCTGAGACAGGGTCATGACATTGTCCAAATCGGTCAATCCCGTGTCCCAACGCTGCGTTTCCTCATTCCATGCCCATTCATAATAGGCACCGTGACTGATGTTGTAGGAACTGGACAGCTCATCCACTTCCTCGCGCGTAAGGTCCCAATACTCATCGTCATAACTCAAGTAGCCGGTAGGGTCAGGATTGAAGTAGGCGTTTTCCACCTCGACCTCCGCATTGAGCGTCTTGGTGTGATTCACCCAGGTCTGAGTAGCTGCGTCCCATAAAGCTGACTCTTCGAAGGTCTTTTTCATATACCCCTGCTGTTCCGTCCAAGTCTTTCTCTTTTTTGTGGGTACAACCACCTCGCCTTGCTGCTCAAACTCTGTGGTAACGGTGATGCCATCGGCCAGAAAGTCCTTCCAAGTGCCTGGTTGGGAATACTTCAGGACAAAGTCTTTCAGCTGGTTATCGTAGGTATATTGTCTGACCCAGCCGTCGGGGGTCTGGTCAACACGAGCAGCCATTTCGATACGGTCAGTCGAGCCGTTGCAGGCAATGCGTGTTTCGCGCCTCGTACCGTCGGGAAGTTGCTCATAACTTTCTTGATAAGTGAGTGCTTCTCCCTTGTATCGATTTTCCTCAAAGCGATTCTCACCATACACGTAGGCCGTACGCTCTGCCACCTGGTCTCCAGTCATCCAGTCGACCGTCAGGGGTCGTCCTTCCTCATTATAGGTATAACGGATGAAGTCACAAGTTCCATATTGATCCATGACCTCAGCCTGTCGTAACTTCACGTCCTTACCTTCTTTGATTTCATAGAATTCAGGGAAGGATACGACGTGAGCACTTCCCGCATGATAAAACTCACCATTCGACTTGTAGAAGACCTTCTCACGCCGATAGTCTGCCGTAAAACGGGCATACGTCTCAAAATACTTGTCCTGATCATACCACCCGTCAAACTCCTGGGGTGTTCTTTCCATGCGGACTACATACGATTTGTCAGGCAAGCGTTTCACAACACCGTAATCCCAAACACCCGAACGGGTCAAGTAAGCCAGTTGAGCATATTCCTCGATTTCTTGGCCAGCTTCGTCATACCGCTTTGCACTCCAGAAACCATGCTCGTAAGCCTGGACAACCTCACGGAAACGGAAATCCCATTGTCCCGTTTGCTCATTGAGTCCCCAGCTGGTACGGCTTCCCGCTATGCCTAAACGGCCCAAATCAATCCACTTCACGACATCATTCGTCAGCTGACAGCCTCGAAAATCATGCTTGTACGTAGCCTTTTCCTTTACTCCGTCAGCACCGTCTTTCTGAATCGCATACTTGGTCAAGCTAAAAGCATGGGCGGCTGATTGATCCTTTTCATACGCATAACGTTCACCCTCAACCCTGTCCACTTTTCCGTCAGAATAATCGATGTAGTATTTACCCAGCCTTACCCCTTCGGCGAAAAAGAATTGTGCCTTGTCATTGATATTCCAAGCCCCTTCGGGAGAATCTCGGTAATACGTGGTCGAAGTGTAACTGTCCGTTCCCAACTCGACGACGCGCTTGCTGGTAGCACTTTCTTGCCCCATGTCGATGTATTGGCGAGCAGCTTCAAGCCATTCGTAACGGAGGTCGGCAAGCACTTCATTCCGATACACAGCCTTCACCACATGACCGCGACGCAACTGGTTGTCGTCGTCCATAAAGAGGTGTGCATAGTCATAAGTCAACTCATACTCCATCTGCCATTCGTTCTTCTCTGTATCGAAGAAGTAGGCCGCCTCCTTCTCTACATTCAGCTCACTATTGATGTGACGAACGACCTTCGTATGATACATAAACTGCAGTCCGGTCAGACTTTCATCAGGAAATACTCCCGATGTATTGTCAGCATATTCAAGCACACGCTCCGTCCACATATTTTCTGGTCCGACCTGATAGGTGTAGCGAATGCATTCACCCTGCCTGCGCAACAGCAACTTACGACGTCCGTACTCATCATACACGATACGCACACTGTCAACCAGTTCGCTGTTCTCGTTTGAGTTACGATACGCACTCATTCCCGTGGCAAGCGACGTGTCACGACGTGCGGCTTCTGCCTCGGCGCGAAGATTGGGCGCGTAAAGACGATGAGGAGATACACGGGGAGTCTGGTGCACATCCACGCTACTGTCGGATGGAGAAGGCAAAGCATGCTTACTCCTGACAGGCAGACCCTCCAATTTTCCTTTAAGAAGCTTTTCTGAATGCTCCTTCCAACGACTGTTTTCAACCACAGCTTGCTGTGCTTGAAGCGATAAAGCCAGTACGAAACTGGCTACGAGCGTGAATTTCTTCTTCATAGTTGTAGAGATGTTTATAAATTACAGTTCCGGAGTTGAGGAGCTTAAAAGCTTACTCATCCAACCCATGACTTTCAACCTGAACTCTTCAACCTTCAACTTATCAAACTAACCCTTAACAGAAGCAGTCTGTAATGATCAGCGTGTAACTGTGTTCATCAGCGGCCAACAGATTGCGCAACAGGCTATATCAGCCCGATGCTCAATGCGCACAAACGAAGTCATCCGCTTAAAACGGAAAATAGTTTTGACTTCCCGATGCGACAAAAGTAAATATTTTTAGTCTCTCAGGTAGAGTTGCCTTATTTATTTTGTAGAAATAAAAAAAAGAAATCCGCCATGTTAAAAGATTTCCTTCGGTAAGGGTCAATTGGCCGACTGCGGGAAAGGTACTTACGGGTCACCGCATGCCGTTATGCATGAGTCAGCCTGTCTGTTTCCAGGTGATAAAGTTAGTTCTGCTTTGGGTCGCGGCATGCCGCGACCGTACTGCCTCCATACTCCCAGGGTAAGCCTGCCTGTTTCACGACTGAAAAAGTAGCTTCCACTTGGCGACCCCAGTTTTTATCGAGCGGAAGAAAGACCCTGCACGGCGGGGAGCTGGATTTTTCCAAGGGAAAAAAGACCTAACACGGCGGTGAGCTGGTTTTTTCCGAGGAAAAAAACACCTGACACGACGGTGAGCAGGTTTTTTCCAAGGAAAAAAAGACCTGACACGGCGGTGAGCAGGATTTTTCCGAGGAAAAAAAGACCCGACACGGCGGGGAGCGGGATTTTTCCATGGAAAAAAAGACCCGACATGGTGGTGAGCAGGTTTTTTCCGAGGAAAAAATGACCCGACACGGTGGGGAGCAGGTTTTTTCCGAGGGAAAACAGCGGGGGAACAAGACTAACGGTCGTTTTTCCATCCGCTTGGAGCGAGCCGAAGCCAGGCGGGAAGGAAAGTTGCCAGTAGCCGATACGAACGGAAACAAACAAAGCCGCACGGCTTCCTATCGGAGGAAACCGTGCGGCTGAATCTATAAGGATATGAAATGCAAGTAAGGTCTGCGAGAACTTACTTGTTGTAGTTCTTCAAACCTGCCTGGAGGAAGTCTACAAAGTTCTCTACACTTTCGTCGTAAGAGTAAGAACCGTTGAGGGGCTTTCCTTCATTGTCTATCAAGACGTAGAAGGGCTGGGCATTGGCACCAAACTTCGAACGCTGCAGGTAACTCCACTTGTCACCCACGGTGCGAAGTGTCGTTGTCTGACCGTTCTCCTGTACCTCGATGGATTCGGGGAGCGGAGTCTTCTCGTCTACGTAGAGCGAAATCAGTACGTAGTCCTTCGTCAAGAGGTCGCGTACCTTGGGGTCGTGCCATACGGCCAGCTCCATCTTACGGCAGTTCACACAACCGTGACCCGTGAAGTCTACGACTACAGGCTTACCGGTCTGCTTGGCATAAGCCATACCGGCTTCGTAGTCGCGGAACTTGGCTTCGATGTGCACCGGAGCAAGGTTGAAATCCTGGGTAGACATAGGAGGAGCAAAGGCACTCACGGCCTTTAAGGGAGCACCCCAAAGACCAGGCACCATGTATACGGCAAATGCCAAGGAACAGAGGGCGAGGAAGAAGCGGGGAACTGAAGTATTACGCTCGTCGGGATCATCGTGAGGGAACTTCAACGCGCCCAACAGGTAGATACCGAGAAGGGTAAAGATGACAATCCAAAGGGCCAAGAAGGTTTCACGATCGAGCAGGTGCCAACCGTAAGCCAAGTCGGCTACAGAAAGGAACTTGAGGGCGAAGGCCAATTCGAGGAAACCGAGTACTACCTTCACGCAGTTCAACCAGCCGCCACTTTTGGGGGCACTCTTCAACCACGTGGGGAAGAGAGCAAAGAGGGTAAAGGGAAGGGCGAGAGCTAAAGCAAAGCCGAGCATACCGATGGTCGGTGCCATGGCTGAACCGCCACTGGTGCTCACTTCGACAAGCAGGAAGCCAATGATAGGACCGGTGCAGGAGAAGCTGACGAGTGAAAGGGTAAACGCCATGAGGAAGATGCTCAAGAGACCCGTTGTCTTCTCTGCCTTGTTGTCGACAGCTGCACCCCATGATGAGGGCAACGTGATTTCAAATCCACCAAAGAAGCTGGCTGCGAATACGACCAACATCAGGAAGAAGAGGATGTTGAAAACAGCATTGGTAGAAAGGTCATTGAGGGCACTTGCACCAAAGATAGTCGTGATTACCAAACCTAAAGTTACATAGATAACCACGATAGAGATACCGTAGGTGATGGCATCGCGGAGTCCCTTCTTGCGATCGCCCGAACGCTTCAGGAAGAAGCTGACGGTCATGGGGATGATAGGCCATACACAAGGAGTTACCAAGGCTACCAAACCGCCGATGAAGCCCAGGAAGAAGATGTAGTACCAGGCCTTACCGCTCATGTCGCTGCCATCGGTACCGAAGCTCTTTAACTCGTCGATTACGGGAGTCCACAACTTCTGAATGGCACTGCTGTCTGTCGGGACTGCAACCACGGGAGCGGCGGCAGAATCAACAGCTGCCGGTTGCTGCACCGTGTCTGCGGGCACTGCTTCTTCTTTGGCGGGCTCTTCGGCCTTCATATCTGCTGCCTTATCAGCTGCCTTATCGGGACCATCGCTGCCCGTTACCTTGGCATCGACGCTCGTCGGGGGGAGGCAATTCTCATCGTTGCAGGCACCATATTTCAGATAACCCTTGAGTTCGTAATTTTTTTCCGTAAGCTCAACCCGCTGGGTAAACGTTGCGGTTCCTTCAAAATAGCTGACAGGCATTTCAAAGATGGGGTCATTCATCTTCTTGACACCCGGACCGGGCTTCAGACCGCCCTTGAGCTTGGCACCTTTCATTTTATCAATGCCGAACGAAGCTGCTGTAGGTCCGCCTTCAGCAATGTCAGTTGAATAAATATGCCAACCCGCATCGGCCTTGCCTGTAAAGACAATGTCAATCGTCGTGGCATTCACGCGTTTGTAGTTCACGCTGAAACTTACTTGTGCCTGGAGAGCTGTAAATGCCGTCACAAGCAACAAGAGGCTTAGAGTTAAGAACTTCTTCATTGTGTGATTGTTGGGATATGTTTGAATGATTGATTTTCGTCTGACTCATGCCCTCAACCGCCTTTTGGATGGGTAAAGGCCCAAAAGTGCGTGGAATAGGGCAGAAAAACCGCGCAAAATTACACATTTTGCTCGATTTTCAGTGCTTTCAGCACCATTCTTCTTGTCATAACCGAGGGGAACGACTTGCAGAAACCTTATTTGGCTGTCTGCTCCTGGAAGCTCTCTTTACCCGACCGAACGACGAGCTGAGGCTAAGCGGCTCTTCCATTCTTTATCAATCCCTTTACTCGATTCTTTCCCTTCTTCGCGCTTTTGTCTAACTTCGCGCCCGTTATGAGTATTACATCTATCATTCGCCCCTTCTTCGGCGGCAGAGTACGTGCCATCGAACAATTCGACAGTCAGGCTGAAGCCATTCAGCGCGGTGTGTTGTCGAAACTCATCAGCCGTGCGGCTGATACGGAATGGGGCAATCGTTATCAATATGCCTCCTTGCGCGACTACGAAGACTTTGCTGCCAAGGTGCCTGTCAACACGTATGAAGAGCTCAAAGGCTACATTGACCGCATGCGCCACGGCGAACGCCACATTCTGTGGCCCGGACAGGTAAAGTGGTATGCCAAATCGTCGGGTACGACCAACGACAAGAGTAAGTTTATCCCGGTCAGCCAAGAGGGACTGCACGACACGCATTATGCCGGCGGTACGGATGCAGTAGCTCTTTACTTACATAATAACCCGCTGAGCCGCCTCTTTGACGGCAAGGCGTTGATTCTGGGTGGAAGCCACGCGCCCAACTACAACCTGCCGCACTCGCTGGTAGGCGACTTGAGTGCCATCTTGATTGAGAATATCAACCCGCTGGTCAACCTGGTACGCATTCCGCCCAAGCACATTGCCCTGCTTTCGGACTTTGAACAGAAGCGCGACGAGATAGCCCGCATCGCGATGAAGAAGAATGTCACCAACCTTTCGGGTGTTCCTTCCTGGATGATGGCGGTAATCAACAGGGTGTTGGAGCTCTCGGGCAAGGACAACTTGAGCGAGGTTTGGCCCAATTTGGAAGTTTTCTTCCACGGTGGGGTGGCATTTACGCCTTACCGCGAACAATATCACCGCCTGGTGCCTTCGTCCAAGATGCACTACATGGAAACGTATAATGCTTCGGAGGGCTTCTTCGGACTGCAAAACGATCCGCTCGACCCGGCTATGCTCCTGATGCTGGACTACGGTGTGTTCTATGAGTTCATTCCCCTCGAAGAGGTGGGCAAGCCCGACCCTGTGGTGCTCCCGTTGTGGGAAGTAGAAAAGAACAAGAACTACGCCATTGTGATTTCGACCAGTTGCGGCCTGTGGCGTTACCAGATTGGCGATACGGTGCGCTTCACCTCGACGCACCCCTATAAGTTTGTCATCAGCGGCCGTACAAAGAGCTTTATCAATGCGTTTGGCGAAGAGCTCATTGTCGACAATGCCGAGAAGGGACTCTGCGAAGCTTGTCGCCAAACGGGGGCTATCGTCAACGAATACACGGCAGCCCCGGTCTTTATGAATGCCGAAGGCAAGTGCCGCCACCAATGGGTCATCGAATTTGAGAAACAACCGGAAGATATCGAACGGTTTGCTGAGATTCTGGACCAGGCATTACAACAAATCAACTCGGACTACGAAGCCAAACGATTTAAAGATATCACCCTGCAACGCCTCGAGCTTGTGGTGGCACGCAAGGGACTCTTCAACGACTGGCTTAAAAGCCGAGGTAAATTGGGCGGACAGCACAAGGTGCCCCGCTTGAGCAACCAGCGCGACCTGATCGAACAGGTGCTGGCTATGAACAGCCCGACTGCTTAGTTGAGGCGTTCTGGAGTTTATGACGCTGTAGGAAAAAGCAATAATAGGCTGAGCGAAGGCCTTCGATGTCCGAAACCGATTCTACGGCAGGAGGTAGTTGCTCGGCGTTGCGCTTCTCAGACTCCTCGACTGGTAAACTCTTGCTCCCTTCAACTCCTCCACTTTTCATCTCCTCAACTCTCTCCTTCCCCATGAAGTTTTCTTCCTTTCTCCTCTTCTTCCTTACCTTCTTGATGCTGACTGGCTGCGCCAATCCGGGCAGCGGACCGGACGGTGGCCCCTTCGACGAAACGCCGCCGCGCATCATTAGCATGTCACCGGCTCTCGGGGCAACGGGCGAGAAGTCTAAAAAGGTGTCGATCTATTTTGATGAAATCATTAAGGTGGAGAATCCGCAGGAGAAAATCACCATCTCCCCGCCGCAGATCGAGATGCCCGAGATCAAGACGTTCAACCGGAAGATTATGGTCAACCTCGCAGACTCACTGAAGCCTAATACAACTTACACCATCGACTTTAGTGACGCGATTGTAGACAACAACGAGGGAAACCCGCTGGGCAACTTTACTTACTTCTTCTCTACCGGAAGCCAGGTGGACACGATGGAGGTGGGCGGTTACGTACTTTCGGCTGACGACTTGGAACCGATTAAGGGTATCTTGGTGGGCTTACACAGCAACTTGGCTGACTCTGCCTTTACCACCCTGCCCTTTGACCGCGTGGCACGCACGGACGATTCGGGCCATTTCTCGATCAAGGGCGTTGCTCCGGGCACCTACCGCATCTATGCGCTCAAGGATATGGACAACGACTTTCGTTATACCCGTGGCGAAATGATGGCATTCTTGCGTGAACAGGTGGTACCCAGTTCGTTTCGCGATGTGCGACAGGATACGCTTTGGGCAGACACGGTCCATGTAGACACCATCCTGCAAGTGCCCTACACACACTTCTTGCCTGACGACTTGACACTACTGGCTTTTACGGAACTGAACCGTACGCGCCAGCTGTTGAAGACGGAACGCGAACCCAACTACTTCCGCATGTTCTTTACCGCCCCGTCGGCTCACGTGCCGACTGTCGAGCCGTTGGACTTTGAGAAGGAGGGTGCCTGGATGGAAGAACGCTCGAAGGGCAACGACACCATCACTTATTGGCTTTGCGACACGACCCTCTTCAACCGCGACTCGCTCACAATAAAATATACCTACGAGGCGACCAACGACTCAACGGGTATCAACTATCTGCGGACGGATACGCTCACACTGATCCCTCGCCTTACCTACGAACGACGAAAGAAGTTGGAGGCGGAGGCTATGGAAAAATGGCAGAAGGCTTTGGAGAAACGTCACCGACGGGGAGATTACTCGCAGGAAGTTCCCCCGAAGAGTTTCCTGGAGATAAAATACCATTTCCGTTCGAGCCTGGCTCCTGACGGCAACCCGACGTTTACCCTGCCGGAACCTGCGGCTAAACTGGACACCAACGCGCTACACCTCTTCCTCAAGGTGGACTCGGCGAACTATCGACTCGCTCCTTACCGGTTGGAACGCGACTCTTTCTCGCTGTGTAACTACCGTTTACGTGGGGAATGGCGACCGGGACAAGAATACCTGCTCAATGTGGACTCGGCTTTTGTGACGGGACTGTCGGGCAAGGTGAACCGCACCTACGACACGAAGTTTAGCATTACGCCGTTGGAAAGCTTTGGTGCCTTGTTCCTCTTGATTCCCGATGCCGACGCTACGGCGGTCGCCCAATTATTGAATGGCTCGGGCCGCGTCCGTAAACAGCTTCCGGTGGTCAAGGGGCGGGTGGACTTCTTCTACCTCGATCCGGGCGATTACTATATGCGCCTCTTTAATGACCGCAATGGCAATGGCCAATGGGACGAGGGATGTTATGCGGAGGGCAGACAGGCGGAAGAGGTGTATTACTTCCCCCAAGCCTTCTCAATCCGTGCCAATTGGGACGTAGAGCAGACGTGGCGCCTCAACGAACTGCCGCTAATTGAACAGAAACCTCGCGAACTGATCAAACAAAAGGCGAAAGAAAAGGAAACACCCCGAAGCCGAAACGCGGAACGCGAACGGCAGAAACGGTAGTTGACTCCCACTCATCCTTTCGTACAATCCATTTAATACTTCATACGATGAAACGAATGCTCATCCTCTTGCTGGTTCTCCTAGGGGGAATCCAGGCAAACGCTCAATGCTCGGCTCCTAACACGGCATTCAAAAGCGGTGAAACCTTGATATACGATCTTTACTTTAACTGGAAGTTCGTGTGGATCAAGGTAGGTACGGCTTCTATGAACACAACTCAAAGCACTTACAGCGGCCACCCGGCTTATCGTTCGTACTTGATTACGCGAGGCTCGAAGCGGGCTGACAAAATCTTTGTGATGCGCGACACGCTGATGGCTTACACCGGCATGGATCTCGTGCCTCGTTACTACGCCAAGCGTGCCTTCGAAGGCGATACCTACCGCAAGAACGAGGTGTGGTATTCTTACCCCAAAGGACAATGTGCGGTTAAAATGCGCTACCAGCGTGATAACAACGAACCACAATGGAACAACCACTCCAGTAAATACTGTGCGTTTGACATGATCAGTATGTTGATGCGTGCTCGCTCGTTTGACGCTACGAATTGGAAGGTGGGTCACCGCCTCAGATTCTTGATGGCGGACGGTAAGAACTGCACCTGGCAGAACATTGTGTACCGAGGAAAGAAGAAATTTAAGATGGAGAACTCCACCACAACGTACCGTTGCTTGGTCTTCTCCTTTGTAGAACAGGAAAACGGCAAGGAAAAGGAAGTGGTGACGTTCTACATCACGGACGATAAGAACCACTTGCCCGTTCGTCTGGACATGAATCTCAACTTCGGTACGGCTAAGGCCTTCCTGACGGGTGCACGCGGTCTGCGTAACCCGCAAACAGCTAAACTGAAATAGTAAACTGACCCACCCTACTCGAAGAGAGTTGAAGAGTGGAGGCGCGAACCGATGTGCCCCCACTCCTCAACTCTCTTATTCTATAGAAGAGGGATGGAACGGGAGACCCCGGCAACACCTTAACCTGCACGGTTTCCTGTTTCCCCTCGCTACTTGATTAACTTCTCAACCTACCCTATTCTTACTTTCCATGCTCAAACTCCTGATAGACTCTAAGATTCCCTACATGCGCGGTTTTGCCGAACGATTGGGCGAAGTGCGCTACCTGCCTGGCAATGAAATTACGGCTGACGATGTGCGCGAGGTCGATGCACTCATCATTCGTACCCGCACCCGCTGTGACCGCAACTTACTGGAAGGTTCGCGCGTTCGCTTCATTGCTACTGCCACCATTGGCTTTGATCACCTCGATACGACTTACCTTGCAGAAGCGGGCATTGCATGGACGAACTGTCCGGGCTGTAATGCCGACAGTGTGGCGCAATACGTGAAATGTGCCTTGCTGCTTCTGTCGGCTCACGGATGGGACGGCGCCGTACCAACACCTCCTGTTTCCCTCCCCTCACTGGGAACTGCCACCGATGCAGCCACACGGCAACAACCTGACCGCACGCTCTTCCAAGGGCTGACGTTGGGGATTGTCGGAGTGGGAAATGTAGGTAAACGGGTGGAAGCCATGGCACAGCGTTTGGGATTCGGACGCATTTTGCGCTGTGACCCTCCGCGCGCGGAAAAGGAAGGAACCTCGGGCTTTGTCAGCCTGAAAGAAATCGCTGCAGAAGCAGATGTCATTACCTTCCACACGCCCTTGACCCAAGCTCCTGCCGCCCATCCGACCTTTCACCTGGCCGATGCTGCCTTTTTCCAATCGCTTAGCCGTTGTCCGATTGTCCTCAACAGTGCGCGCGGGGAAGTGGTAGACACGGAGGCTTTGAAAAAGGCTTTGGCTACACACAAGGTGCGTGCTGCGGTGATTGACACTTGGGAAAACGAACCGCAGATTGACCGCGAATTGCTGAACCAGGTCTTTCTCGGTACGCCACACATTGCGGGCTACAGTGCAGACGGCAAGGCGAATGGCACGCGCATGGCGTTGCAAGCCGTGGCCAAGTTCTTTGGTTTGGACAGCTCATTCTGCTCGGAAATCCAAGCTCCCGCACTTCCCCAGGGCTTTGCTTATTATCCGGAAGGCGAAGGACACCGTCTGGCTTCTGAACTCCGACTCTACGACCCTACACGTGATTACGAAGCCCTCCGTTCGGACCCTACGCAGTTCGAATCTTTACGCGGTAACTACCCGCTGCGAAGGGAAAAGGAATAGCCGGGACTCCTGCGCAAACGGGCTGTTGAAAGCAAGCGTTCGTAAGGATTGGGCAACGAAGACAGGACTTGCCCTACCCTACACCTGTCAACCAAAAGAACAGGGGTTACATCCCGATGGAATGTAACCCCTGTTTGCTTTATAGGCTGATTCTATTCACGATTAGTTGAGAAGTGGAAGGTCGAAGCGTTCAGGTGGAAAGCCATTGGCTTGATGAATCAACCGATAAACGCATGAACTCCTAAACTGTAATCTATAGAACCTTTCTATCAATAAGGAATAGAAATAAGCGGAAAATAGTCAGCGACGGAGGACTTAGATGCCCAATACGACGCGCTGCAAATAGTAAGCGAGAATACCGATGAAGTAACCTACGAAGGCTACCCATGTGATGTGCTTCATGTACCAGCCGAAGGTGATTTTCTCTAAGCCCATCACAACGACACCGGCAGCTGAACCGATGATGAGCATGGAACCGCCAACACCTGCACAGTAGGCAAGCAACTGCCAGAAGATGCCGTCACAAGCAAAGTCGCCCAATTCGGCTACGGGATACATGCCCATACAACCGGCTACGAGAGGCACATTGTCGACGATGCTGGAGAGGACACCGATAATACCCGTTACCATGAAGTGGTTGTTGTCGAATGCGACATTCAAGCCCGTACCTAACTGCGTCAAGACGCCGATTACCTCAAGACAAGCTACGGCCATCAAGATACCGAGGAAGAAGAGGATGGTGCCCATATCGATGCGCGTCAGGATGTTGGTAACACGCTTCTGTAAGCCGCAGTTACCCTGCTCGTGGGGAAGGTGACGATAGAAGATTTCAGTGGTCGTCCACAACACACCGAGTACTAAAAGTATACCTACGAAGGGAGGTAAGTGGGTGATGCTCTTGAAGATGGGAACAAAGATCAAACCGCCGACGCCGAGGAAGAAAACAAGCTTGCGCTGGCTGGCATTGAGATCGGTCTCGGAGCAACAAGCCTCATCACCGTCCTTACATACCAGGTCGCCCTTCAGCGAACGAGAAAGGATAAAGGCAGGAACGACCATGGAAATCAAGGAAGGTATGAAGATCTCCTTGATGACACCAGCCGCCGTGATCAAGCCCTTGTTCCACAACATGATCGTGGTGACGTCGCCAATCGGTGAGAAGGCACCACCCGAATTGGCAGAGATGATGACCAACGAGGCATAAATCAGGCGATCGCGGTGATCGCTTACCAACTTGCGGAGAATCATGATCATCACGATGCTTGTCGTGAGGTTGTCCAAAATAGCAGAGAGGAAGAAGGTCATGAAGGCGATGCGCCACAACAGGCCGCGTTTGCTCTTCGTGCGAAGCAGGTCGCGCACAAAGTTAAAGCCTCCGCTCTGATCGACCAATTCGACAATGGTCATGGCTCCCATCAAGAAGAAAAGGGTGGTAGAAGTACTGCCCAGATGCTTCTCAATTACTTCACTGACCGCAAGGGGAATCTTATCACCCACAGCGGTGGCAAGATACTGCCCTGGATCAAACATGAAGAGCGTCCAGCAACCTACAAACATCAACAGCGCAATAGCTGCTTTGTTGATCTTGGTCAAGCTCTCAATAGCAATAAGGAAGTAGCCTAACACGAAGATGGCTACGATTGCAAGGGTAAGCGTTGTCATTTTCTTTACGTATGATTTTTGTTTTTAGGTATTGTTTTTCAGGGGAGCAAAGGAACACATTTATTCCGAGGGTGACAAATATAAAATAGGAGGATTTCACTTCCTGAAAGAAGAAGTAAGGGAGAATGCACTGCGCAGAGGAAGCAAGGAATTAAGGGAGTTGCTTTCCTTTGCGTTTGGTTTACACTATCTTTGCGCGCAAATTCATCACTCTAAGGCATCCAACAACGACATTATGCGTACATTTTTCTCGTTTAAATACAGGTTATTGATTCTTATACTACTGGCTGTGGGAGGCGGCATGCCTGTCCGTGCACAGCAGGACCCTGTGTTTGCGCATTACTGGCTGATGGAGCCGCAATTTAACCCTGCAGCTGTGGGACGCACGCCGCAGTTGAACATCTTAGCCGCCTTTCAAACCCACGCTGCAGGCTACGAAGACGGAGGAAGTACGATGTATGCCGGTGTGGACATGGCTTTTCAGATAGGCAAGACCCGTCACGGTGTGGGGGCCTTGTTTCAAAACGATGAATTTGGTCTCTTCTCACACAAACGTTTTTCTGTGCAATATGCTTACCACCTGAAGTTATGGGGCGGTATGCTGAGTATCGGACTGGAAGCAGACATGCTCAACGAGACGCTCAATGGTTCGAAAGCTGACTTGGGCGATGCGAATGACCCTGCTTTTCCCACCACAGACCTCTCGGGCTCCAAATTTGACGCTACTGCCGGCCTCTACTATGCCCATAAACATTGGTATGTGGGTTTCGGTGCTCAACACCTCACCGCACCAACCGTGTTGCTCGGCGAAACGAATGAGATGAAAGTAAAAAGGCTATTTAATTTGACAGGTGGATACAATATAACTTTACGCAATTCGTTTTTCACCATAGCGCCTTCGACATTGTTGCGTTATGACGGTTCGGCTTTCCGCGCGGATATTACCGCCCAAGTGAAATACAAACACGACAAGAAACAACTCTTCGGAGGCATTACCTACAGTCCGCAACACTCGGTCACGGGCTTTGTCGGAGGTATGTTTCACGGTGTTAACCTCAGCTACTCTTACGAAGCCAACACTTCGGGTCTGGGACTCGGTGCCGGGCAACATGAAATCACCTTGGGATACCGGCTGGATCTCAACTTGGGCAAGAAGGGCAAGAACGTACACCGAAGTGTACGCTATCTCTAAAATCTGACTTACCCCCGTTGGTTTAGAAGTGGATGAGTTTAATCCGATGACGCAAACTGCTTAACTAAACTTCTAAACTGGACCAACTGCGACTCCAACATATTTCAACTCGTAAACTCTTCAACTCATATATAGGCTTTCCCCAATGAAATACTCTCTCTTAGCAATACTCTCTGTTCTGACTGCCTGCGGTTGGCTCTCCTCCTGCATGGGAAGTGGCCGTGCAATGATGAACGGAGGCGAAGTGACAGGTTCACGTGCTGCCAGTTTCAACGAACCCACTCCTTATGGTATGGTCGAAGTGAAACGCGGCTATCTGAAGGTGGGTCTGGAAAAGAATGATTCCCTGTGGGGAACAGTAACTCCTACCAAGGAAATCTCGGTGGATGGGTTCTGGATGGATCAAACGGAAGTAACCAACTCCATGTACCGCCAATTTGTAGAATGGGTACGCGACTCTATCGTGCGCGAAAGACTGGCTGACCCGCAATATGGTGGCGACGAGACGTTTAAGATTGAAGTAGACCGCAACGGTGACCCCGTCAAACCGCATCTGAACTGGGCAAAGCCTATTCCTTGGCGTAAACCAACCGAAGATCAAGAACGTGCCCTCAACAGTGTGTATTACACCCACCCTATTGACGGCACTCGCATGCTCGATGCCAAACAACTTATTTACCGTTACGAAATCTTTGACTACGAGAAGGCGGCACTTCGTAAATACCGACTTGACCCGAAAGAACGCTCACTCAACACGGATCACCCCGTTGACCCGGATGAGGTGGTCATGATTTCGAAGGATACTGCTTACATTGACGAGAATGGTGAAATCGTACGACAAACCATTGAACGTCCGCTGAGTAGCCTCTACGACTTCCTCAACACCTACATTGTGCATGTCTATCCTGACACAACGGTATGGGTCAACGACTTCCCCAATGCTAACAACGAGCAGTACATGAAACTGTACTTCTCATCGGCTAACTACAACGACTACCCCGTTGTCGGCGTTACTTGGGAACAGGCGGAAGCTTTTTGCGCTTGGCGCACGAACTACCTCATGGCGGGTATGGGAGCTCAGGCTCGCTACATACAGCGTTACCGCCTGCCGACAGAGGTAGAATGGGAATATGCTGCCCGTGGTAAGGAGGGCAATCCCTACCCCTGGCAGGGTATTGAAGCGAAAAGTCAAGAAGGTTGTTTCTATGCTAACTTCAAGCCTGACCGTGGTAACTATACGGATGACGGTAACTTGATTACTTCACGCACGGGTATCTACGGGGCAAACTCAAACGGTCTCTTTGACATGGCGGGAAATGTAGCGGAATGGACCAGTACGGTCTACACTGAGGCTGGCGTTGACGCCATGGCAGACCTCAACCCGCAGCTTTCCTACAATGCTGCGAAGGAAGACCCTTATGTATTGAAGCGCAAAAGTGTACGCGGTGGCTCCTGGAAGGACCCGATGTCGTACATCCGCTCTGCATGGCGCAGCTGGGAATACCAAAACCAACCTCGCTCCTACGTGGGATTCCGCTGTGTTCGCTCGAAGGCTAACACGAGCAGCGCAACGGGCACTGGAAAAAAGAAAAAGTAATTGGAAAGAGGAACTGACTTTATCTTGAAGAGTAGAGCGTAAAGGGTATCAAGCGACTGAGGCTGTCAAACTTTCTCAACTTGGGAACTTGACATTGGGATCAATCTTTCCCTCCGAAAACGTTGCTTACGCCTCGCATCGCCCTTGCTACTCGCTTGCATTGACAGACGATGGCCGACCCTCACTCCCTATCTTATACACACATACAACCCTATAACAACAACTCACCATGGCATTCAAAATAAACATTGTAGTCCGCCTGCAACACTGGATGGACAGTGTGCCCGGACAAACGTTTTTGAATTATGCATACTCTTGGGGTGCCGCTATCGTTATTCTCGGTGCGCTCTTTAAACTGACTCACTTGAGTGGCGGTGACTTCATGCTCTTCATCGGTATGGGTACAGAGGTTGTCGTGTTCTTCCTCTCTGCCTTTGACCGACCTTTCGACAAAAACGAGATTGGCAAAGAACTTCCACACGACTATGAGACGGACGAGGAAATTGCGGCACGTCTCGGTCTGACGGATGAAGAAGATGAGGATGACGAAGAAGAAGAAACTGAAAAAGCAGGCAAGGATGCACTGAGAAAATCTCAGCCTGCCGTTGCAACTCCTGCTGCCGCAACGACGGGAGTGGTCTTTGTCGGTGGCGGTAACAACGCTCCGACTGCAGCAAGTACCGCTTCGGTGGCTCAACAACCCGTTACTTCGGCCGTAGACGCAGCCGCTGCTGCCATTGCGGCGAAAACACCGGCTGGCGAACAGCCCTTCGAAAACGAAGCACAACGTTTGGCTGAAATCATTCGCTTGGCTAACGACGAATTGCTCCGCCGTGCACAGGCTGCCCTTTCACCCGAAATGGAAACGGCCACGCAGGAATACATCGAAAAACTTCGTGTGTTGGCGGAGACCTTCCACAAAGTGGATGAACAAAGTGCCCGCCTCGCTCACGACAGCGAAGAAATGGCGAATCTCAACCGCACACTCACGGCGATCAACAAGACTTACGAACTTCACTTCAAGAGCATCAGCCAGCAAGTGGGTACGATTGAGCAAATCAATGAGCAAACCCGCCGTTTGGCTAGCCAGATTGAAGAACTCAATGGTGTTTACGGTCGCATGATCCAAGCTTTGACGGTGAATATGCGTATGCAAGCACCTGCTCCGCAACCTGAAACGCAAGGTAATCAGCCTACTCTCTAAAATCCCCCACCCTACTTCTCTCCAAATTCTCCTACCTCATGTCTGCAGTTAAGAAAAGACCACTGTCCCCCCGTCAGAAGATGATCAACCTGATGTATGTCGTGTTGATGGCGATGCTGGCTCTGAACGTTTCGAGCGATGTGCTCAAAGGGTTCGGGTTGATTGGTGAAAGTCTGAAGCGCACCACTGACAATGCCATGAAGGAGAACGCTGCGCTTTATGCTGACTTTGCCGAACAGTACAAGGACAATCCGGTCAAGGTGAAGCCTTGGTATGACAAGGCGATGATTGTTAAGCGCATGAGCGATTCGCTTTATCACTATGCAGGTGACTTGCGACGGGCTATTGCACGCGAAGCGGACGGAGCGGACGGTGACCCCGACAATCTGCAACACAAGGATGACCTCAGCGCAGCAGGCCATATCATGCTGGCACCTGCTCGCGGCCAAGGACAAAAGCTATATGATGCGATTTGTTCTTTCCGTGCACGCATTCTCACTTTAGTTACAGACCCGCGCCAACGCGCCATTATTGCTTCTAACCTGTCGACGGAGGTGCCCAAGGGCGAAGGTAACCGAGGTAAGAACTGGCAGCAATACATGTTTGAGGAGATGCCCTCGATTGCAGCAGTCACCATGCTCGCCAAATTGCAGAGTGATGTGCGCAAGGCTGAGAACGAAGTCATCCACACCCTCGCAGCTAACATTGACCTCAAGGATATTCGTGTCAATGAGCTCAATGCTTACGTATCGGCAGAAGCGACTACACTCTATCCGGGCGAAACCTTCCGCTCGAAGATTTTTATGGCAGCAGTCGATACGACTCAACGCCCCGAAATCTATGTCAACGGTCGCCGCATTGACTCACAGGGTGACTACCAATTCCGCGTAGGCGCACCGGGTCAATACTCCTTCTCTGGCTATATTACCGTGCCTAATGCAGCGGGAGACATCATTCGCCGACCGTTTACACAAAAATACAATGTCATAGCTCCTCCTAGCGGTGCGACCGTAGCAGCTGACTTGATGAACGTGCTCTATGCGGGCTTCAACAACCCCATCAGTGTCAGTGCTTCAGGCATTCCTGCCTCACAAGTGCATCTCAGCATGACGGGCGGAACGCTTACTTCTACAGGAGCTGGTAAGTACACTGCCCGTCCGGCTAAAGTTGGCGAAAAGGTGACCTTTACCGTAACAGGTACAGTCAACGGACGTAGCCAGAATATGGGTGCCTTTACCTTCCAGGTACGTAAACTTCCCGACCCCAAAGCCTATATCCAAGTGGGGAATGACCGCTTTAAGGGCGGTCGTATAGCCAAAGGAACTCTGCTGGGCGCACCGGGACTGGGTGCTGCCATCGACGATGGCTTGCTCAACATCCCCTTCCGCGTAATCGGCTTCGAAACGGTCTTTGCTGACCGTATGGGCAACTTCCGTCCAGAACCTTCCAACGGTGCTCAATTCACGGAAAACCAACGTAACCTCATGCGCTCTCTCCGACGCGGCCAACGTTTCTACATCTCGAAAGTACAGGCTGTAGGTCCGGACGGTATCACGCGTACGCTCGACGGATCGGTCGAAGTGATTGTCAACTGATAGAATCCTCATCCAGCCCTTAACTGCTCTCCTAACATCCAAGCATCACTGCAATGAAAATACTCCGTACCTTTTGTATAGTATTCAGCTTTCTGATTGTCGGTACCCTTGTGGCACAACCGCCGCGCCGCCGTGCCGAAATGCGAAACAAACAGCAGGCACAGCAAACACCTCAAGGATCGGCCTATCGGCAGTTCCCCACCGCACAGGTCATGCCCAAAGATGCTGCCTGGCGACGTGACCTGTACCGCAAGCTGGACTTGAACAAGGAGGCGAACGCCACGCTCTACTACCCGACCACTCCGCAAGACGGACGCGAGAACCTTTTTACTTACCTCTTCAAGCTCCTGCTACGCAAGCAGATTAAGGCTTACGACTACAAGCTCGACGGTAACGAAGACTTCTCTCAAAAGAACCTGGTTACAGCTAAGGACTTAATGGATCGTTACCACATCTTCTATGAGTCGAAGGGCGATAAGGTGCGTGTAAACGATGCGGACATCCCTTCAGAGGAGGTCAAAGTATTCTTCATCAAGGAGAGTACATACTACGACCAACACACTGCCTCCTTCCGTTCACAAGTTACCGCCCTCTGTCCGGTTCTTGTACGCGGCGATGCTGATTTTGGGGAAATGGCGCAGTACCCAATGTTCTGGGTCAAGATGGAAGATGTAGCTCCTTATCTCGGCAAACTCATGCTGATGGGGTCATCTCTAAACAACGCAGCCATGATGTCGGCTGATGACTTCTTTACGATGAACTGTTATCAGGGTGAAATCTACAAGGCTGTAAACTTACAAGACCGCCTGTTAGCTAATTACTGTCCGGATGATTCGACCTTGAAGAAGGAACAGAAGCGCATCGAAAAACAGTTGCACGACGTTCAGGAACACATCTACGGACGTGATAGCGCATACTATGCGAAACTTCGTGCAGACTCTATCGCACAAGCACAGGCTGATTCACTCGAAGCGGCTGGCAAAAAGGCTCGCGCCACACGCCGTGGAACTCCTACCCGCCGTGGAAGTTCACTCAACCGCCGTACGAAATCTTCTAATGTTGGTGCTGCAAAAGCACCGAAACAACGGAAACAAAAAGCTACGAAACCGCGTAGCTCGGGCAGTAGCCGTGGTGGCTTGAGTGTACGCCGTCAGCGACACTAAGCCTACTCGCTTCATCTGCTACCCTGAAGACTTAAGGAATAGCCTTAACGGCAACAGTTCCTGACTTCCTCGCCCAACATGAGGCAATTTCAAATTGTAACGTCCGACCTGCGGAAGGAAATCCTGCAGGTCGGACGTTGTGTTTAAAGGGGAAAATATTCCGAACATTTGTCATGAATATTGACAAACGAAGGGGACGCATCTGCAAATGAAACAGATGCGTCCCCTTGAGTTAGGATCAGCATGTATGAGCTAAATCAAGCTCATGGAAAGGATTTTATCCTTTCATTTTAGCCTGATAAGCAAGCGCATACATACGCACCTGCTTGATCATGGCAAGCAAACCGTTGGAGCGAGTGGGTGAAAGGTGTTCCGTCAAGCCGATACGGTCAATAAAATAGAGTTCGGAGTCCAAAATCTCCTGCGGCGTATGATGATTGACCGCACGAATAACGAGCGACACAATGCCTTTGACAATAAGGGCATCACTTTCTGCACGAAAATCAAGCTTGCCGTCATGTTCTTCACAAACAATCCACACGCGGCTCTGACAGCCGTCAATCAGATTCTGTGCGGTCTTATCTGATTCGGGAAGCGGTTCTTGATCTTCGCCTAAGTCGATGAGCAACTGGTAACGGTCCATCCAGTCGTCGAGTTCGCAGAAGTCTTCAATAATTTCGTCTTGTATTTCGTTGATTGTCATTTGAAAGAGAGGATTAAAGAATAAGGTTGGATTATAAAGTTGAAAGGTTATTGCGTGACACGGTCAATGGGGCGTTGGGAAGATTCGGGGCATGAGTCGTAAATCCTTATTTCCTCACCCCTATCAGACACAGCTCACGCACCTTCTTCTGAAAGCATTTGCAGTACACTCTGCCCTACCCCATTGAGTGTTTTCTTTGAGATGTGTTCGGGCGTATCGTTTGTCGTATGCCAGGTGACACCAAAGCTGTGTGCACCTTCCAGACAAGGAATGACGTCAACCGTTGGAATACCGGCAATTTCATTCATCGGCTGGTGGTCGTCGGTTGCGTAACCTCCTTCTTCCTGGAGGAACAAGTCGCCGGCTCCTACACGTTGAGCCGTATCCCAAAGACGGAGCATAATATCGCGGGCATAACGCATGGAGAACCCTTCGTAACGATAACGCGCATCTTGTCCACCAACCATATCAAGCAATATGCCGTAACGAGCCTTGTATCCATCCTTATGCGGATGCTGGCTCCAATAACGCGAACCAAGGCACCAATCGCTACCATCCTGAGGACTTTGCTCTTCACCCCAATAAGGTGCACCGTAGTCTTCTGCATCGAAGCAAACAAAGTCAATGCCTACGCCTGTTTGAAGCTGGGGTAACAAACGGGCAATTTCGAGAAGCACCGCTACCCCACTCGCTCCGTCATTGGCTGCCATCACAGGCTTGCGGTGGTTAGCCGTATCGGGGTCGGCATCACACCAAGGACGACTGTCCCAATGAGCTGCAAGGACTATGCGGTCGGTTGCTTCAGGACGATAAGAAGCTATAATGTTGCGCGCTTTCAGCACAGTGCCGTCCCAAGCCTTGAGATCGGCCTTTTGTTCAATCACTTCAAGTCCGAAAGACTGAAATCGAGCGACAATCCAGTCACCACATTGACGGTGAGCTGCTGTATTGGGCACACGCGGACCGAAGTCGCACTGCTTCACAATCGAAGCGTAAGCCGAATCAGCATTAAACTTCACAGAAGTCAACGCAATCGTGTCGTTATCGGTTGCTTCTGTCATTTGTGTTTTAGGTTTACAGCTACCCAAGAAGGAAAGAGCCAGGGCAGCAGTGGCTATGAAGAGATGTTTCATACAGAATATGAGAGATTATGAGCTTATGCAAGGGAGAGGTTAGCAAGTTACCTCAGCCTTTTGAAAGTAGCTTTTCTATCATTCACCTTGCGCTAACACAGAATTAGTTGACGCGGGAGACTTGTTGACACAACGTCATGACGCGGAGGAAGTTTCCGCCCCATACTTTGCGAAGGTCTTCCGTAGTCAGTCCCTCGGCCTGGAGTCGTTGCGTAAAACCTATCAGTTCGCTGGCATTGGCACAGCCCGGTAAACCGCCGTCACCGTCGAAATCTGTTCCGATTCCAACATGGTCAATTCCAGCAACTTCAATCATGTGAAGCAGGTGACGCACGGCATCATCAACCGTTGCCGTAGGATGTCCGTCAACTTCGGGACGCAAGAAACCATGATAGAACGTCACTTGAGCTACACCGCCAACTTGAGCCAACGCCCGAAGCTGGTCGTCTGTCAAATTGCGCGGATGGTCACAAAGAGTACGACTCGACGAATGAGAACAAACAATGGGAGTAGAACTGATTTCCAAAGCATCATAGAAGGACTTTTCGGCTGCATGACTCAAATCAACCATCAAACCTGTGCGGTTCATCTCACGGATAACCTCACGACCGAAAGCAGACAATCCGTTGTGTTCCTGCGAAGAACGACGGGCAGAGTCACAAATATCATTGTCTCCGTTATGACAAAGGGTTATATAAACAACCCCCATCTCACGAAAACGAGCTACGTTATCAAGATTCTTACCTAAAGCATAGCCGTTTTCGATACCACGCATCACAGAGAGCTTTCCGCATTCTTTGTTGCGATAAAGTTCTGCTGGCGTAGCAGCTAAGGAAACACCAGGAGCGGCCTGTACGCGCTGTTCAATTTCATTGAGCAAAGCGGTTGTCCGAGCCGTTACACGTGCTGAAGTTTCAGCATCACGTTCGCCTTGAGGCAGATAGGCTACCATGATGGTTGCATCAAGTCCGCCCTCGCGCATTTTGGGAAAGTCGACCAGCAACTTCGGGTCACGACGATTGAGCTGAACACCTTGGTCAAAAAACATCGGCGTGTCACAATGCGAATCGAGCGTGAGAATCGTCTGGTGCACCCGACGCGCCTTCCGGTAAGCCTTTGCCTGTGCTACAAAATGGCGAAATAAGGGCATCATCGCCTCATCTCCTTCAAGCAAAAAGCATTCAGGATGCCATTGTACTCCCATCACGGGTTTACCCTCAGCACTTTCTACCGCTTCAACAACGTGGTCTACCGAACGGGCTGTTACCCGAAGATGGGGACCGGGACAGCCGACAGCTTGATGATGAAAAGAATTGACGGCGAAGCGTTCACCTAACAGCTGCACAAGTTGACTGTCAGCTTCAGCAGTAACTGTATGAGTGGCCACACCTCGCGGAGCGTCTTGCGAATGCTTTAACAAGGGAGAATCGGGTAGGGCAGTCTTTAAATCTTGAAGAACCGTTCCCCCTAAAGCCGCGGCTAACAATTGAATGCCACGACATATGCCAAACAAGGGCATCTGTCGCTGATAAGCCAAGGGTATCAGGGCTAATTCAAAAGCATCGCGCTCGGCATTGATGCCATGGAGAGCGGGTACGGGCTCTTCGTCTAGGTAAAGCGGATTGAGATCGGCACCACCAGAGAGCAAGATACCATCTAGGCGATCGAGCAAGCGAATCAATGAAACATCGGGTACCCGACGGGGTGGAATCACCACGACTTGTGCGCCTGCCGCTTCGAGCGAACGATAATAGCCAGGCGCAAGTTGGAGCTGTCCCTCGCTAAAGTTACCCGTCACACCAATTAGCGGAGCATCGGGGGCAAGTTCCAATGCCTGTTGCTGTAAAGACGCAACCTTCTGGGAGAGTGCAAATGAGGAAAGCATAAGGATTATAACTTAATGAGTAAAAGGTTATCAGGCTACGGAATGATTGAGGTTTAGCCATAGAAAAGGTGCTAACCATTACACTCCGCCTGCTTCCTGTATGCGAACAAGAAAGTCTTATCGATGGCCAGGGCCTTTGGGAAACCATCCCTTATCGACACGTTCTTTCTGTTCGAATATTTCAAGAATAGACCACAACGAGGAGAAGCCCGTGACTCCTAATAAGGCACTTGTCAGCGTATGAGCTATAAACAAGGCACCCACGATGCACCCCAATCCTAAAAGCAGAAATACCCACCACAGACGCGTACCAAAATAGAATTCGGTCTTGATCACGACAGGGTGGAAGGCACCGATAATCAAGAAAGTAGCCAATCCTATCAATGCACCTTCGTAATACATCATCACATTTATAATTATGGGATAGAAAAAAGAAAAGACTTCGCCGAAAGGGCGAAGTCTCAAACTATGTAGATAGGGTTTACTCTTCGTCAATCACTACGGGCACCGTACGATTGATAGTTTGTTCTAACGAGATGAGTGTTTCGGTTGAGATAACGCCCGGGATTTCCTGAATGTGATTGTTCAGCAAATCCATCAAGTGTTCGTTGTCCTTCGAATAAAGTTTGATGAGCATTGTGTAAGCACCGGTAGTGAAGTGACATTCTACAATCTCAGGAATGTTCTCTAATTCTTCAGCTACTCCTTTATACATCGAACCACGCTCAAGCTTCACTCCGACATAGGTACAAGTGCTGTAACCGATGCTTTTAGGACAAACCGTATAGCCCGAACCGGTAATGACTCCGGCTTCAATCAGACGCTGTACACGCTGATGAATAGCAGCACGCGAAACACCACAAACGGCAGCTACATCCTTAAAGGGGATACGCGCATTTACCGAAATTATCTTGAGAATTTTAAGGTCAAGTTGATCTACCTTTTCCATTATTCTTTGTACTGATTTTGGAAGTTATTTAATGTGCGCAAAGATACAGGTTTTGAACAATATGACAAATAAACCTCTTCTTTATTGGGGGTGTTACTTGACGAACACGCGCTTTTTATACCTTTTTCTTGTCACTTTGTAAACAAAGTTCATTTTCATTGCTTAACAGCAGAGCGTGCTGTCACGTAGACATTCCAGCCTAAAACAACGAAGCGAGAAAAGCTACGAGCGGAATGCTCACAACCGAAAACAGCGTGGTAAAGAAGAGGCCCTGAGTCATGACGCGCTCGTCTTTACCATATTGCAAACAGAGCATGATACCGTTCGTAGCTACGGGCATTGCACTCAACACGATGGCAACGTCGCTGACAAAAGGATCAATGCCACAAATCCATAAACAAGCACCGACCAACATCGGCAAAACTAACAAACGCAAGATCGTAACACCATAGACAAACGGATTGCCCAACATGTCACGTACGGGAATGTGGCTCAAGCTTGAACCGATAATGAGTAGGGCACAGGGAATAGTCAAATCGCCCAGGAGATGGAACCACTTGCCGACTGCGGTAGGCATGGGAATTTGTGCAATGGCAATGATAACGGCTATGAGCGAAGCGATGACGCAAGGCGAAAATATGAGTTTGGGTGAGAAGGCAGACTTGGCTTTACCACCGTTGATAAAGGATACACCTATTGTGAAGATGAACAAATTGAATGGTATGTTGAGTACGGAAGCACAGAACACGGCCTTAGGGCCAAACACGGCATCGCAAACCGGATAACCAATGAAACTAACATTACCAAAAGCTATCATGAAGCTCAACAAGCCTTGACGTGACTGATTGACTTTCCACAAACGAGGAATGAGAAATGCACTACCTATCAAGACGACGTAAGTAACCAACGAGACGATGCCGAGGGAAATGAGTTCTTCGTTTTCAAAAGCGAGATCATCCCCCATAACGGAAGCCAGAATAAGGGCCGGCATCGAAATATTCATGATGAAAATCGAGAGTTTACGGTCCAATTCACTGGCCCAAAGATTGCGTTTGGCAGCAAAAAGACCTACCAGTACGATGCCAAATATCATCAGCATCTGAATAATAATGTGTAAGAAGTCCATGTATGTTTTTGTTTTTAGGAGTGCAAAAGTAGGAAGAGATAAGCGAGTGAAAGGGTAGAAGAGACAAAAAGTTATCAAAACGGCACTTATCCTTTCGTCTTTTCCCCAACCTCGTTCCTCAATCTGCCTTCTCGTAACTTTTTGAAAACAGAGCGGCTCAACTCCCCAGCTCTTCCTACCTTTGCACGCGCTACGGATAAGGGAAACGGGTGAAAATCCCGTGCAGTCCCGCTGCTGTAAGTTTCATTATCACCGGTTCAGATTGGCCACTGACTGACCACCCGACGAGGTCAGACGGGAAGGCGAACCGAGTGGAAACAAGCCAGAAAACCTGCCGTTAGTACGGAGCCTCACGCTCCTCATTCCCCGTCCCGAGGAGGATGAAGGGAATCCTTACATTCTTTTTTCATGTTGATGAGAGGTGATGGGACGCTTTTGCTTTACCCAACCTGCGAAGACACCGCTACCATTCGTTTGCTTCATCCTGCAGAGGATCGTGGCCTCGTTTTTTCGAAGGTATTCCGGATAAATGTTCGACCAGGCAGAGAAGACCCTGCTTTTCACAAAAAGCGACTCCCTCAAATCTCCTCATCCAATAATCTCTATCCCACATGCCCCACCTTTTGCACGTATTTCTGCAACGGGGGTCCTTCCTATTGTGCTTTCAGCCCCTGACAGTCTGGTCACAACAACCGGCGCTTACAGACAGTCTAGGTACAGCTGAGGTAACTGCCCAACGACCTGTCACAGGCATTTCCACAAACACACCCACTCAGCGTCTTTCGCTCAAAGACATTCGCCAACGCGGCATTACCGATACGGGCGATGCTTTGCGGCGACTGGCTGGCGTCACCCTCCGAGACTATGGCGGCGCGGGCGGACTGAAGACGGTCAGTGTTCGCGGACTAGGTGCAGCACATACGGCAGTGACCTTCGACGGAATCTGTCTTGGCGAAACCCGTCAGGGACAAGTAGATTTGCAGCGATTTTCAATTGATCAATTGGCAGCGATTGGATTGCAAACGCTTGATAGCGACCAGCTCCTTGTGCCCGTTCGCAACTTAGCTGCAGCGGTGGTGCAATTGCAATCAATACAAACTCCTCAACATCAATCTACGGGAGGAACCGTATCGTTACGCCAAGCCTCTTTCCAAACGTGGAATCCCGCCTGTATGTTTCGAAAGAAATGGACAGATCACACCTTACTTACCTTAGGGGGAAGTTGGTTTTGGGCTGAAAACAATTATCCGTTTGTGGTCAAGAATGGTGTAGCTACCCAACGTCTCCGACGAAATAACAGCCGCATGCAGACTACAACCTTGGAAGCCAACGTGCGACACGAACTAAACAGGGGAAGTCTCGAAGGTAAACTGTTCTTCTACCACAATCACCGCTTACTACCGGGACAGGTTATTCTGTATGTCAATGAGAACCACGAAGTATTAACCGAACAGAATGCGTTTGCGCAAGTACGCTGGACGCAAGGGTGGGGAAAGTTCCAAGTTTTTACAGCGGCAAAATTCAATGACGACCGCAGCCGTTACCGCAACTTCGATGCGCAATATCCAGGAGGAGCCATCCGACAAAACTACCGGCAAAACGAAGGATATGTTACCGCTGGAGTAGGGTGGGAGCCTACGACCTGGCTTGCCACGGCCTATGCCACGGATGTGACACACGCGACGCTTCGGAGCAATTTGAAAACAGATCAACGTGTCAATCGCACTACGTGGTTACAAAGCCTTTCGCTTCGCTTACACCAACCCGCTTGGAATGTTACTGCACGCCTTGTCGGTCATCTGTCCTACAATGACCGAAAGAATGGAGAAGCGGCTACTGAACAGCGAAAATTGCTGCCTTCTATAACGGGAGCCATATGCCTGATAAACCATCCCGTACAGTTACGATTGCGTGCAGGTTGGAAAGAAAGTTTCCGCTTACCTTCTTTCACCGAAGCCTATTACGACCACTTGGGGTCTACTTCACTGAAACCCGAACGAACGCGCCAACTCAATGCCGGAATTACCCTGCAAGCAGCTCCCACTACATGGTGGCGTACACTGAGTCTGACCATCGACGGTTATACCAATCGCGTGAAAAACCGCATTGTGAGCGTACCCTACAACCTTTTTGTATGGCGTACCATCAATATGGGCAAAGTACACACGGCGGGCATCGATGTGGTCATGGAAAATCGATGGCAACCTTCCTCACCCCATCAGTTGATTTGGGCAGTCAACTATTCTTTTCAGCGAGCCGCCGACCATACTTCCCGAGGCAGTAAGAATTATGGGAATCAACTTCCCTATACGCCGCGCCACCTCGGAGCGACTTCTCTTACTTGGGAAAACCCTTGGCTTTCACTAACAGCGCATGCCTCCTTCGCAGGCTTGCGTTGGAGTACTCCCGAACACACGGCAACGACGCAATTACCCGCCTATCAAGAATGGGGATTTACTGCCTACCGCCGCTTTACATTGGGACGCCACCGGTTAGAAGCCCGAGCTGACCTCATCAATGCGTTCAATCATCGTTACGAGGTCATTCGCCGCTACCCGATGCCGGGTAGAGCCTACAAACTGGCAGTGCAATGGGATTTCTAATTAAATAGCTGAATGGGGTGCGCACTTCCCGCATCCTCAAACAGTATAAACTTCAACAACCCTACTCGTCTTTTCAATTTATCCACTCATAAACATTTCAACTCAATGATCATGACACACAAATTTTTCCGCTTGGCGATAGCAGCCCTGTTGTTGCTTCCCTTAGGCTTTACGTCTTGTGACGATGATGAAGCATCGGACGAAGGAAGCAAGAAACCGACTCTTCCTACCGTATCATCTACGAACCAGTTTTACGTCATTTGCCAAGGTAACCAATACGCAGGTGTACCGGGTTCCATTTATTCCATCAACCCCAAAGATACCCTCGTGACGGGCGATCTCTTCCAAAGTGTCAATAAGCAGGCTTTAGGCGATACGCCTCAACAGCCTGTGCGTTACGGCTCAAAAATTTACGTGCCTGTATTCGGTTCCAACCGCCTGTGGGTACTCAATGCCCAAACGCTGAAGATTGAAGCTTCCGTCACGACCCAGTCACCTCAAGCTGTCTGTGGTGTAGCAGGCTACGTCTTTGTCAGCAACAATGATGGCTACGTTTCACGCATCGACACTTTAAACTTCGCTGCCGAACCGCAAAAGATGCAGGTTGGTCCCAACCCCATGGGCATGGCTGTGGCAAAAAACAAAGTACTCGTGACCATCAGCGACGGTTACAACTTCAATAATGGTTATGCCAACGGAAAGAAGGTGGTTGGCATCGATATTCAATCGTTCCAAAAGACAAACGAATATACTGTCGGCCTCAATCCGACCAAGGTGGTGACCAACGACTTAGGGGAGGCCTTTGTACTCTGCCAAGGAAACTATGCCGATGTACTTCCGAAGGTTCAAAAGATTGCAGTCAACAATTCGGTGAGCGACTACTGTGAAGGTTCTATGATTACGATGAATAAGAATCAGCTCTATGTTCTCAATACACAGGTAGACTATACCAGTAACAAGGCTAATGTGAATGCAAAGATTTACAATACGGTGACCAACGAGGTGACTAACTTCGAATTTAAGGACGGCAAAACGCCCGCCATGCCTACAGCCTTGAACGTGACCGACAATGGCAATCTCTACATCTGTTCCGATAACAGTCCGTCAGGCTACAGCGAAAACGGCTATGTCTATGAATACAAAGCTGACGGCACACTCATCCGCCGCTACAACGTAGGTATTCATCCTTTCGGAGTCGTATTCTAAGCCTTCTCCACCTGCTACTAAAACAGGCTTGGTTCCCACACAAGGAGCCAAGCCTGTTTCTTATTTCGCAAATTGACGGAAGGTTTCCCACATAACGATGCCCGCCGTCACACTGACATTCATCGAATGCTTGGTGCCGAACTGGGGGATTTCTAAAGCACCGTCACACAGGTCAACCACGTCCTGACGCACGCCCTTTACCTCATTACCCATGACCAAAGCATAACGCTGGTTGGTATCAAACTCAAAGGTGTCAAGCTTGTAACTTCCTTCCACCTGTTCGACGGCCAGAACAATGTACCCTTCCTTCTGTAAACTGCGCACCGCTTCAGCAGTATCTTCTACATAGTGCCATGCCACAGAATCTTCTGCTCCCAATGCGGTTTTATGTATCTCGGCAGAAGGAGGCGTAGCGGTGATACCACACAGATAAAGTCCCTCCAAACGGAAGGCATCGGCAGTACGAAATACGCTACCAACATTGTGTAACGAACGCACATTATCTAGAACCATTACTAGGGGAAGTTTCGTACTGCGACGGAAGGTCTCCACGTCGATTCTTCCCATTTCTTCTACATTCAATTTTCTCATAGATGCTACATTTTTGTGCCTGCGAAATTACGAAAAGCCCGTGGATAAACCCGTTTATAAGCCGTGTAAAAGCCTGGGAAAACCAGGGGGATTACGAGGCACCGAGTATGCCACAAAGCCGCTTCTCACTATCCACAATCCACGGCCCTTTTCCCACCGATATCCGCAGTTTTTGGCGGACTTATCCAAGCTATTCCCCGCACTTTTTTTCTTCACACAGCAGTTATCCACAGGGTGTGGACAGATTCGTTTAAAGCTCCCTACTCCCCTTTTATTTAATAGACAAGAAGCCCTGTTCTTACTGTGGATAAAAAAGGGGATTTCTGTGTAGAGAATGTGAACAATGAAATAGGCAAGAAAAAGTCCCCAAACGTTTCCACACTTTCCACACCCTATCATCTCTATCATAAGTATCTTCTCTTTTCAACTAAATAGAAAAAAGAAAGAATAGAATATGATATCTTATAGCTGAAACGGAAGATGTGGAAAATAAAACGGACGGGGAGTAGGGAAGGAGGACTTGAAAAAGAAAAGACCCATTTGAAAGCGGCAAGGCATGATGGTTCATCCCAACTCATGAAGAAGAGATTTGCTCCCACTGAAGAGCTGAAAAATTTTACACGCAGTGACAGTTAAGTGAAGCAAGAAGAAGCCTTTCAGATGATTCCTTTTATGCTCGCTTGAGGGGCATAAAAGGAAGGATATTGAAACAGAAAGGTGTGTTCTGTTTTCAGTGCTTCGTTTCAAGGCATTTTCCATAGCCTTGTTGCCCAAAGCCGTGTTTGGCTAACAAGGGGAGAGTTTGTATTTTTGCGCGTTGTAAAGAACGAGCTATGAATGAATCCATTCGGGTGAAAGGTGCCCGCGTCAATAATCTCAAGAAAATAGATTTGGAAATCCCGCGTGACAAGCTGATTGTCGTGACGGGATTGTCTGGTTCTGGAAAGTCCTCTTTGGCTTTCGACACGTTGTATGCCGAAGGGCAACGACGTTACGTCGAGAGTTTGTCTGCCTATGCTCGCCAGTTTTTGGGCAGAATGCACAAGCCAGAATGTGACTATATTAAAGGACTGCCGCCAGCGATTGCTATCGAGCAGAAAGTGACCAGTCGCAATCCCCGTTCAACGGTGGGCACCAGTACGGAAATTTACGAATACCTGCGCTTGTTGTTCGCACGCATAGGCCACACCTTCTCGCCCATCAGTGGGGCAGAAGTTAAACGACATACCGTGCAGGACGTTATAGATTGCGCATTGTCTTATTCCGAAGGCACCCGCTTTACGGTATTGGCGCCGATGCGCGTACGGCCTGGACGAACCTTGACTGAACAGCTCGAAATCGATTTGCAACAGGGACTCTCTCGACTCGATGTCGATGGGGAAATGGTACGCATCGAAGATTTCTTACAGCAACCTACTTCAGATCCCGACGTACAAATTAGTATTCTGATAGACCGTTTATCTGTCAGTCACGAGAAGGAAAGCCTTTCTCGTTTGGCCGATTCGATAGAGACCGCCTTTTTTGAGGGTAACGGAGAATGCATGCTTCGTTTCTATCCTGCTCGCATTCTCCACACCTTCAGCACCCGATTTGAGGCCGATGGCATGACCTTTCGTGATCCCGATGACCACATGTTCTCTTTCAACTCGCCCTTGGGAGCTTGTGAGCGTTGTGAGGGTTTTGGTCGCGTGATGGGCATTGACGAACACCTGGTGATCCCCGATTCATCCAAGAGTATCTACGATGGAGCCGTCGTGTGTTGGCGTGGCGAAAAGATGGGGCAATGGCTCGATGAGTTTATTCGTCGTTCGGCGCACAAGGATATTCCCATCTTTGAACCCTATTTTAAGCTCACTCGCAAACAAAAAAATATCCTTTGGCACGGCGATGCTGAAGAAAATGCGCGTCCGGAGGAAGAACAGGTGACGATTGATGCCTTCTTCCGTATGTTGGAGCGCAACCAATACAAAATACAGTACCGCGTCATGTTGGCACGCTACCGGGGCAAGACGGAATGTCCTGTTTGTCACGGTGCGCGTCTTAAACCCGAAGCGGAATATGTCAAGATCGGCGGACGTTCCATCACAGAGCTGGTCAAAATGCCCGTGAAGGAATTGCTTCCTTTCTTCCTTCACCTGCAACTCAACGAACACGATGCCGCTGTAGGCAAACGCTTGTTGACGGAGATTAAGAACCGACTCACCTTCCTCAGTGAAGTGGGATTGGACTATTTGACGCTCGACCGTCTGTCCAACAGTCTTTCGGGCGGAGAAAGCCAGCGCATCAACCTGGCGACCTCGTTAGGCTCTTCGCTTGTCGGTTCGATTTACATTTTGGACGAACCGAGCATCGGACTCCACCCGCGCGATACGGAGCGACTGATTCGTGTACTCAAGGCATTGCGCGATTTGGGGAACACTGTTATCGTGGTCGAACATGACGAAGAAATCATGCGGGCAGCCGATTGGTTAATTGACATTGGTCCCGAAGCAGGCCGTTTAGGCGGCCAGGTCGTCTATGAAGGTCCGATTGGGGACAACGTACCCGAAACGGCTGTACGTCGCTCAGAGGGCGAGGAAAAGGGCCTCTATCGCTCGCATACGCTCAACTATCTCTACGGGTTGGAACATATTCCTGTTCCTATGTCTCGTCGTGCGTGGAATCGCAGCATCCGTATCATCGGTGCACGAGCCAATAATCTGAAGGGAATTGATGTAGAATTTCCGCTCGATGTGCTGACCGTTGTCACTGGTGTCAGCGGTTCGGGAAAGTCGACGTTGGTGCGCGATATTTTCTATCGTGCGATGAAGCGAGCCAAGGATGAAGTGGCCGATCGTCCGGGTGAATTCATACGGTTGGAAGGCGATATCGATGCAGTCGATGCTGTTGAATTTGTCGATCAGAATCCCATCGGGCGTTCATCACGTTCTAATCCGGTTACGTATGTCAAGGCTTACGACGAAATACGTAAGCTGATGGCAGAGCAGCCGCTTGCCAAGCAGATGGATTTCACTCCGGCTTACTTCTCTTTCAATGCCGAAGGCGGACGTTGCGAAGAGTGTAAGGGCGAAGGAACGGTGAAGGTCGAAATGCAGTTTATGGCCGACCTCGTGTTGGAATGTGAATCGTGCCACGGTAAACGCTTTAAGCGCGATGTGCTGGAAGTTAGATTTGAAGGCAAGAATATTTACGACATGCTGGAGATGACGGTCAATCAGGCCATTGAGTTCTTTACTACCCACGGCAAAAAACGCATTGTGCAGCGATTGAAACCTTTGCAGGATGTCGGATTGGGATACATCAAGCTCGGGCAGTCGAGTGCGACCCTTTCGGGCGGTGAAAACCAACGTGTGAAACTGGCGTATTACCTTAGTCGTGAAAAGACCGTGCCTACGCTCTTCATCTTTGACGAACCGACGACGGGGCTACACTTCCACGACATCAACCGCTTGTTACGTGCCTTCTCCGACCTCATCAGTCGCGGTCACAGCATTGTCATCATTGAGCACAATCCCGATGTCATCAAGTCAGCCGATTACCTGATAGACCTCGGTCCCGAAGGCGGACGCGAAGGTGGGCAAATTGTGGCACAAGGCACTCCCGAAGAGGTCGTAGCTCAGGCAAAAGGATACACAGCCCGTTTCTTGAAGGAATATCTTAATCCAGTTAGTTGAAGTAACTGAGGAAGCATCGCGTAAGGGGTGCTCTCTAAAGTTCCATATACCTTCTTCAACACGCTTCTCATCAACTACTCATAAACTCCATAATACAATCATTACTCAATGAACATCAAAGGAAAAGTACACTATGTAGGTGTCAACGATCGTGTCAAGCACCGCTTTGAAGGGCTTTGGTTCCTTCCCCAGGGTGTTTCCTACAATTCCTACCTGATCGACGACGAAAAGGGCGTCGCTCTTGTAGACACTGTAGACGTTGCATTCTTTAGCGAATACCTTGATAAGATTCGTGCCGTCATTGGCGATCGTTCCATTGACTACCTCATTATCAACCACATGGAGCCCGACCACTCAGGCTCTTTGGCGCTGATTCGTAAATATTATCCCGGCATTAAACTGGTCGGCAACAAGAAGACTCTCGACATGGTGAAGGGCTTCTACGGAGTATGCGAACCGACCGATATGCTGGTGGCCGATGGGGATAGCCTCGATTTGGGCTACCACAAACTGCGTTTCTACCTTACGCCGATGCTTCACTGGCCCGAAACGATGGTGACGTACGATGAGAAAGAAAAGATACTCTTCTCAGGCGACGCTTTCGGTTGCTTCGGTGCGCTCAATGGTACTATCATCGACACCCAGATGGACACGGCAGATTATTGGCCTGAAATGGAGCGTTACTATGCTGCTATTCTCGGTAAGTTTGGTTCTTCCGTACAAGCAGGCTTAAAGAAGTTGGGGGGACTTGATCTCCGTATGATTTGTTCGACACATGGTCCCATCTGGGTCAATGAGATTGGTCGTGCCATCGATACCTACAATCGTTTTTCATCGGGCATTACTGAGAAGGGTTTGGTTATCTGTTACGGTTCAATGTACGGCAATACCCAGCGTGTAGCTGAAGCCGTAGCCGAAGGAGCAGCCGAAGCAGGTATGCGCAAGATTATTGTGCACAACCTCAGTGTGTCTCAACCCTCGTTCGTCTTGGCTGACATCTTCCGTTATGGTTCGTTGGCCATTGGCGGTCCCACCTACAACGGTGGTCTTTTCCCCGTAGTAGAAGATTTGCTTAAGCGTTTGGCAGGTCGTTCGGTTAACAACCATCGCCTCGGTTGTTTCGGTGGTTTCACTTGGAGCGGACAGGCTGTCAAGACGATGCTCGCTTACAACGAAAAGATGAAGATGCAGCTTATTGGCGATCCCGTTGAGTGGAAGCAAGCTCCCGGTAGCGATGTGCTCGAAAGTGCTCGTGCTCTGGGCCGTCTCTTTGCGGCAGATTAGATGGTTGAAGCCTTTTCGTAGCTTTAAGTCTCAGTAAAGAAAATGTGGCTGTGTACACTACGAGGCCACATTTTTTACTTATGATGTGTTCTCGTAGACTACGAGTACACATTGACAAGCTCTCAATGTGTACTCGTCGATGACAAGGCCACATTTTTTACTCATGATGTGTTCTCGTCGACGACGAGGCCACATTTCCGAGAAAAAGTAAAGGTATGATGCTTAGCAAGGCTGCAACTAGGGGAGACTTTTGTATTGCCTTTATATTTAAGGGGTTAGATGTATGAAAAATATAAAATTGCGGTACAGGAACGAGATTGTATGTGCGAGCAATTTGACTGAATGATATAAAATAATTTTCAACACCTATTTAGCTACTTAATAGGATACAGTTAATGGGTTGAGTCTTAATTATCTGCGTCTATACACCAGCTCTATAATTCCGTTATACTCTTTGGTTCCAATCAGTTTCAAGTTAACCTTCTGACCATTGGAACCAAACAGCTTGATGCCGTTGCCAAGAAGTACAGGTATGACGGCGATGTGATATTGGTCAATCTGTTTGCTTGTCAAGGGAATATTCTTGCTTTGGAGAAAGACTGGCATTCCTTGGAATTCAGAACACACATTCAATATTTTAATAGAATCGGTTTTCATCAGTTGGGTTGCCTCCTGCAACAATCATGAACCGATGCCTCTCCGACGGTATTCCTCACAAACAGCTATCTGTGACAAATCTCCTGTATGCACATCGAAGACACAATGACCAACCATTTTGCCGTCTAGAAAAGCACCGAGACATGTCAGTTCAGAATCTCCTCTTTCTATAGATTCAATGTTGTTTTGCCACGAAGGGGTAAAGTCGCAAGCTTGCTGTGTCTGTCTGATGGCTTCAGTGTGTACAGATTTAACCATACAGTTCATGTTGGCTTGCAGTAGGGCGATTTGTTTGATAGTTTGTCTGAAGCAGTAAAACTCACGGGTTACTTCAAAATTCATCCGTCGGTAAACCGCAATCGCTTTCTCGTTGTTTTGTAATACTTCAAGTAGGTATTGGTGAATGCCGGCTTCTCTGAGAAAAGGTATGGAATGGGTGAAGATTGTATCGGCCAGGTTCTGTCCTCTGTACCGACTGTATAAAATGAACTCGTACTTCTCTCTCTTAATAATTGAGTGAGTCCTTACTCTGTAGCCCAACAGCATATCCATATTACACTTGATTTGCTGTAATAAAAAAGAGCGTGGTTTTCAGTGAAACTCACCGAAAACCACGCTCTTTTTAACTGTCGGGGCGACGGGATTCGAACCCACGACCCCCTGCTCCCAAAGCAGGTGCGCTAACCGGACTGCGCTACGCCCCGAATAAGTATGCTTTCCTTAAAAGCGATGCAAAAGTAAAAAAAATATTGGTTGTGGAAAAGAGATAGAGCTGATTATTACGGAATGTACAGGCTTTCTTGTGTAGAAAGGGGAGTCTTTCAACTTACTTGTGGAGTTGTTTTATATTTCGGTTGTTGGATTTCATTGGCAAAATTAGTGCACTTACCGTTTTGCTATACGCAAACTTTATAAACAATAAGCCCATCGGCAGAATTAAGTATGCACTAAATTAATTCCGCCAACGGGTATTGTAATAGAAGTTCCTATAACCAAAACATCACGATTAGCTGAGCGATAATCACTCGCAAGAACATACAAAGCGGATATACTGTGGCATAGGCCACGGAAGCTTTATCGTCAGGCGTTACGTCGTTGACGTATCCCAATGCAATTGGGTTGGCCATTGCTCCGCACAGCATACCGGCTGTAGTGGCAAAGGATTTTTTGCTCACAACTACACTCACAATGCTCATGACAATGACAGGTACCAAGGTAAACGCCATGCCAATGAGAATCCACCACAACGCAGCGGGTTGCATGACCGTACTGAGAAAATCACGTCCGGCATCCAAACCCAGACAAGCCAGATACATGGATAGGCCCAACGAACGCATCATCAGGTTGGCACTGGTTGTCGTATAGGCCACCATGTGAAAACGAGGACCATAAGCCCCAATCAAGATACCCATCACAATCGGGCCACCCGCCAAACCTAAGCGTACGGGATAACTCATACCCGGCACAAAGAGCGGAATGCTACCTAAGAGAAGTCCTAAGACGATACCTATAAAGATGGTTATCATATTGGGCTCATCGAGACGCTTCACCATGTTACCCATCTCGTCCGCCACCTTTAAGATGCTCGCTTCTTCACCGACCACCGTCACTCGGTCGCCAATACGCAAGGTCAAGTCTGGAGTCGCAACAAGCTGGATACCTGAACGTTGCACGCGACTGACATTGACACCGTAGCGCGTACGAAGTTGCAAGTCACCCAAATGACGCCCATTGATCTCTGAACGAGTAATCAAAATTCGACGGGAAATCAACGTCGTGTCGATGGCATTCCAGTCTACATCACTGCGATTCCAATTGGTTTCGTCTATTTGACCAAAATAAATCGTCAAATGGGCAACCTGGCGCTCGGTTGTAATGACCAAGATACGATCGCCCTTCTCCAAGCGTGTTTGTGCATTGGGCAAAACCACCTTACCGTCACGCCACAAACGAGAGACAACAAAGCGGCTTTCGTCCATACTACTAATTTCGCCCAATGTATGGCCAAAGATGGCTGGATTGCACACCAAGAAGGACGCAATATAAGGTTCATTAGACTTTCCCTTCTCAACTGACTTATCGTGACGGGAAAGCCACCCCTTCATCATAATCAATGCCAGGATAACCCCCACCATACCCAACGGATAGGTAACCGCGCAACTCAACGCCGCGCCCGATGCAGGCTGTCCGAGTTGTTTGAGCGTCTGTTGTGCCGCACCCAAAGCAGGTGTATTAGTCGTTGCACCACACAATACGCCCATCATATCTTGTAAAGGAAGAATGCCGAGCCAACCTGTGACAAGCGCCATGAAAGTACCCAACAAGACGACACCCAGTGCCAACACATTCAGCTTCGTACCTCCCTCACGAAAGGCACTGATAAAACCTGGACCTACCTGTAAGCCCAAGGTGTAGACAAAGAGAATCAAGCCGAAACTTTCTGCATAACCGAGCATTTCGCTGTCGATTTGCAAGCCAACAGCTCCAGCAAGAATACCAATAAAAAAAACGTATGTAACACCCAGACTTACCCCACGAAAACGAATGTTACCGAGCGCAAGGCCTACGGCGCAAATCAGACAAATGACGATGACGGCTTGGATTGCCGAAGGAACAAGCAGCGTCTCTGCCAACCAATTCATAGATAAAGGATAAAAATTAGCGATATGGAGGTTGATTACACAAAAGTAAGAGAGGCTGAATCCGCCAAACTACTTACCATTCTGAAAAATTTCGGCAAAGATAGAGAGATACATGAAGGGGGCAAAACAAAAGTCAATGGATTAAGGAAGAAGGAAAAGGGAGGAACGTTAAAAAAGGAAGAGACCTTGGGTCAACCCTGTATTTAATTGTACTTTTGTGCGATTTTCGCCTTATTAGGCACTTTTCTTTTCAATCAACATGAGCAAGAAACGAAAAAAAATACGCAAAGCAGGTCGTTTCAGCACGATTACTACGGGAATCAGCACTACACTTGTGCTCCTGCTCTTAGGCATTGTGGTCCTCTTTGTTACAGTGGGCACGAACTTTAGCCGCAATATCCGAGAAGGACTCACTGTCGAAGTCTTACTGAATGACAGCATTACCCCGAGTGCCTTTCAAACCACACAAACCCGTCTGAAGCAAGCTCCCTATGCCCGCAAGGTGGTATACATCTCTAAAGAGCAGGGGACGCAAGAGATGAACGAAGCACTGAAAAGCGACGTGGGTGAATTTATTGGTAACAGTCCTTTCCCTGCCGAATTCGAAGTATTTCTTAAGGCTGAATACGCTAACCTCGACAGCATCCGCCACTACGAACAAAGTATGAAGGCCATGCCCGGTGTCGTAGACTTGATTTATCCACGCGATATCATGGATAACCTTGACCGCACGATTCCGATGGTCGGACTCATCCTCTTAGTCATTGCAGCCTTACTCGGAGTCATATCCTTCTCGCTTATCAACAACACCATCCGCATGAGTATTTATGCCCGTCGCTACAGCATACATACCATGAAGCTGGTCGGTGCGAAATGGGGCTTCATCCGCCGTCCGTTCATCGGTCAGGCTTTACGTATCGGCCTGGTTGCAGCCCTTCTGGCAGGTGGCATTATAGGAGGTGCGCTCTACTACCTGCAATTTGAAATAGGTGAAGGCGACATTTACCTCAACCAGCTCATCACTCCTTTCGTTTGGATTGCCACATTAGGTTCTATCTTCCTTTGCGGCATTTTGCTCACAGTGTGGTGCGCTTTCCTCTCTGTAAACCACCACTTACGACTGAAGACCAACGAGGTGTATCTGAAGTAAGTAGCCCTGCAGCCTCCCCTTGAGAAACGAGATGTTTGAGTCTCCCCTCGCACACGAATATCGTTCCCCTATTCCTTTATATACATATATAATATTATATCTATCCCGTTTTTCCTATGTCCAACCCCGTTGAAAAAGCTCCTTCTAAGAAAGTTTTTGCATTTGACCGCATCAACTTTATTTTGCTCGCCATCGGTATGGCGATTGTCATTGTTGGTATGATTTTGATGTCGGGTTCCGGTTCGAACGAAACCAGCTTTAACCCTGAAATTTTCAACACCCAACGCATCAAGATAGCTCCTTTAGTCTGTCTGTTCGGTTACCTCTTCATGATTTACGGTATTCTTCGCAAACCTCGTAGCTAACACATACTCCTATGGATTGGATTCAAACCATCATTATTGCGATTGTGGAAGGGTTGACAGAGTTTCTTCCTGTATCCTCCACGGGGCACATGATTATTGCCCAAAGTTTATTGAACGTAGAAAGCACTCCCTTTGTCAAGGCTTTCACCGTCATCATTCAGTTTGGTGCAATTCTCTCTGTAGTTTGCCTTTACTGGCGTAAGTTTTTCTATCCTGAGACCATCAAGACCAAAGGTTATACTTGGTGGGAAGCCATGTGGCGATTCTACCTCAAGCTGATTATCGGTATGCTCCCCGCAGTCATTTTGGGTCTTGCCTTCAATGACTTTATCGAAGAAAATTTGGGTAATGTGACTCTAGTGGCTGTGACCCTTATTTTGGGTGGTATCTTTATGCTCTTCTGTGACCGCATCTTTAACCGTGGTTCAGAAAATACCCCGCTGACCAATCGCCGTGCGTTCTTAATCGGTTGTGCCCAGTGTATCGCCATCATGATTCCGGGTGTATCGCGCTCCATGGCAACCATTGTCGGTGGTATGTCCCAGCGTTTAACCCGCAAGGCCGCAGCAGAATTCAGTTTCTTCCTTGCCGTACCGACCATGTTTGGTGCTACTTGCCTGGAAACCTACAAGCTTATCAGTCACGGCGAAGGCAATATCCTCACCGAGGGAAATAACCTCTCGATGCTCCTTCTCGGCTCAGTTGTAGCCTACATTGTGGCCATTGCTGCCATTAAGTTCTTTATCAACTACGTGGCACGCTACGGTTTCGTGGCTTTCGGCTGGTACCGCATTATTGTGGGTACACTGATTTTGGTACTTGGCTTCTGTGGCATTGATCTTGCCATGGTAGACTAATGGGCACTACCACCTGTTCCCCAATCTATTATATCGCTCACTTATTTTTCCCTAAACGTTCCTTTCTCCTGCCCTTCATGACAGAAAAGAAAATCATTCCAGCCCAAATACTTCACGCTCCCTTTACGACCGCAACGGCCGAGGCTTTACACCTTCCGATTACGGAGAATGGAGAGAAGCCCGCTACCCCCTCGCTCATCCTTGGCTTTGATAAGCCTTACGGGATGACTTCGTTCCAACTCGTAGCAAAGGTCCGCTGGCTCTTAAGCCGCCATTGGAAGATGAAGAAAATCAAGGTTGGACATGCCGGCACGCTCGATCCTCTGGCTACGGGCGTCATGGTAATCTGTACGGGACGGGCCACGAAGCGTATCGAAGAACTGCAAGCTGGTGTCAAGGAATATATTGCTACCCTCCAACTCGGTGCAACGACTCCAAGCTTTGACTTGGAACACCCCGTTGATGCTACCTTCCCAACAGAACACATCACCGAAGAGGCTGTACGCGAGGTGTTGAAGACCTTTATCGGAGAAATCATGCAAGTACCTCCTGTCTTTTCAGCTTGTAAGGTAGAAGGTAAACGCGCATACGACTTAGCTCGCAGCGGGAAGGCCGATGAGGTTGAACTCAAGGCTAAGCCTCTCCGCATTGATGAAATTGAGCTCATGGATTGCAATTTGGACCGCAACGAGATTACGCTCCGCATTGTCTGCTCCAAAGGCACCTACATCCGTGCTCTTGCCCGCGATATTGGTTTGGCTCTTCATAGCGGAGCCCATCTAACCGCCCTGCGTCGTACCCGCGTAGGAAAATTTAATCTGGAAAACTGCTTTACGCTGGAAGATTTTGAAACTGGTATTCGAGGCATTGAGTTAGCCCCCGACAACGATTGAAGCGGATAGTGCCTACTTGCTGCATGTGCCGACCACATCTCACTTCGCAGTAGTCCATACAACGACCCGAAGCCTCAACCCCAACCTCGTCTTGACGACAAATCGCGTCGAGACATCCCTGTTTACAAAAGATTCCAGCCTAACAAATACAATTCTCAATATGAAGCTCTCTCAATTCAAGTTCAAACTCCCCGAAGAAAAAATTGCGCAGTATCCTGCACCTCATCGTGATGAAAGCAGAATGATGGTGTTGCATCGTCAAACGGGTGACATCGAACACTTGATGTTCAAAGACATCCTGACCTTCTTTGACGAAAAGGACGTTTTTGTATTCAACGACACCAAGGTATTCCCTGCACGCCTTTATGGCAATAAGGAAAAGACGGGTGCCCGAATTGAAGTCTTCCTCCTGCGTGAACTCAACCAGGAACTCCGCCTGTGGGACGTATTGGTTGACCCCGCACGTAAAATCCGTATTGGCAATAAGCTCTACTTCGGTGAAGACAATTCCATCGTGGCAGAAGTCATCGATAATACAACCAGCCGTGGACGTACTCTGCGTTTTCTTTACGACGGCGACCACGACGAGTTCAAGAAGTCGCTCTACGCTTTAGGTGAAGCTCCGATTCCCCGTTTTGTAGGTCGCGAAAGCGAACCCGAGGATCTGGAACGTTTCCAGTGTATCTTTGCCAAGAATGAAGGTGCTGTAACAGCTCCTACTGCCGGCCTTCACTTCTCACGCGAAATGATGAAGCGTTTGGAGATTAAGGGCATCGATATGGCTTTCGTCACCCTGCACTGTGGTTTGGGATGTTTCCGCAACACGGATGTAGAAGATTTGACAAAGCATAAGATGGACTCTGAGCAGATGTTTGTCAACGAAGAATGCTGTCGCATTGTTAACCAGGCAAAGGATGAAGGTCACAAGATTGTCGCCATTGGTACGACAGTACAACGTGCCCTGGAAGCCTCATGCAGCACCGATATGCGCATCAAGGAGTTCGAAGGATGGACCAATAAGTTTATCTTCCCTCCCTACGATTTTCACGTAGCCGATGCCATGCTCGCCAACTTCCACCTTCCCTACTCTACGTTGCTCATGTTGACTGCTGCCTTTGGCGGTTACGAACAAACAATGCATGCTTACGACGAAGCCCTCAAGCAAGACTATCGCTTCGGTCCCTTCGGCGACGCTCTCTTGATTGTTGACTAACCTAAAGTAAAAATGCGAAGGCTATGCAGGCAAAGCTGTGTAACACGCTGTAAGTGCATGACTCTCAACCCCGTGTTGGTCAATGAGCACTGTCTCTTTGAACAATAGCCGTAAGCCTCCCGCTAATTACTTTCCCTTCTCTTCATAGAACGACGACGAAGAGTCGATTTAAATTGACAGGCTCGCCCTTATCAATTTAAGTCGACTCTTTTCCTTGTTACTCCTTTCTTGTAAGATCTACTTATACCGTTTTTACCCATTCACCCCTACCACGATTTCATGCATTCACTCGTTCTTGCACTTGGTACCAACTTAGGTAATCGCGCTGAAAATATCCGCGAAGCCTGCCGCTTTATCGAAGAACGGATTGGTTATATACTTTCCTTCTCGGGTAATTTCACCACCCAACCTGTCGGGTTCGATTCAGCCAACAGCTTTCTCAACGCAGCGGTTGAAGTAAGAACCGAACTTGCACCCGAAGAAATCTTGCAGCAGACTCAAACGATTGAACGGGAAATGGGACGAACGACCAAAAGCGAAGCAGGCATTTACCACGACCGTGTCATAGACATTGACTTGCTCCTATATGATGAGCTTACAATGGTCAATGAGCATCTCTGTCTTCCGCATCCGCGAATGACAGAACGACGTTTTGTGCTCGAACCACTTTGTCAGATTATCCCACAAAGAAAACATCCCATCCTCGGCCAGACGTTCCACACCTTGCTTCAAGCACTGAACCAAGGTTACATCAAGCACTTGACGAAAGCCGATGACACACCCGAAATCTGTGCGGCTCTCAACCGATTGTTACCTCAGCTCACTTCTTCGGCACGACCTATTGATTCCCAACGACTGACAACGCTATTACAATCGCCCTCAACTCACCTCTATCTGCTATGCGACGAACTAGGTAATTGGGCAGGCATGGCAACCCTCTGCATTGACCAACTGCCGACGGGCAATAAAGCCTGGATTGAAGATGTTGTTGTAGAGCAACACTATCGAGGGAGAGGTTATGCACGCCAACTTATCCGCCATCTCATCCAACAAGCACAGGATTGGGGAGTGAAAAGCATCAACCTCACCTCCCGTCCGGAACGCGTTGCAGCTAATCTGCTCTATCAAAGTGAAGGCTTTAAACCACGAAATACCAATGTCTATCGTTGGAAAGGTGAATAGTTAAAGCCCCACGAAGAAAGAAAAGCCCACCTCTACACTTCGCAACCTTAGTGATTCCACACGCACCTTATTGAAACCCAACCTACCAACTTCTCACTCTCATCGCATGGCTAACTACCGCCAAATATTCCGTTCAACGGGGCTGCTCGGCAGCGTACAATTGCTCTATATCCTCATAGCCATTCTACGCAATAAAGTAGCCGCCATCTTTATTGGTGCGGCTGGTATGGGATTGGCCGACCTGTATGCCCGCACCATCGAACTGTTAGGCAGTGCGACCAACTTTGGCCTAGGCATGAGTGCTGTCAAACAATTGGCCGAACTCTGCGGAGAGGAAGAGCAACAAAAAGAAAAGTCCTCTGCCCGTTCTCTCCGTCCCTTTTCTTCCGTTGTATATAAGCATGTGTGCGTCATCCGTACGTGGGTATTGTTCACCGCCATCCTGGGTACACTGACCTGCTTGGCATTGGCTCCCCTCCTAAGCCGCTGGGCAACCGACAGCCCGAACCACACGGAAGCTTTCTATTTACTTGCTCCCATGGTGGGATTGACCACACTGACTAGTGGAGAAATGGCTATACTCAAGGCAACCCGCCGACTGAGACGACTTGCTTCTGCTACGAGTGCGGGAGCTGTGGCAACCTTATTCCTGACAAGTAGCCTTTATGCCTGGTTAGGAGTCAAAGGCATCGTACCGGCACTTGTACTTTCTGCCGTCGGACTCTTAGTCTTTCACCTCCAAGCCGCAACACGTGACTTCCCCTACCACATAAACCCCTTCTGCTCTTCCATTGTGCGTAAAGGACTTCCCTTGGTACGCTTGGGCACAGCCTTTATTCTGGCAGGTATCATGACTTCTGGAGCTGAGATGATTATCCGTTCTGCGCTGATGCACAATCAGGCCGGCACGGCCCTAATCGGACTTTATGCCGCAGGATTAGCCCTGACGGTCAGCTATGCCCGTATGATTTTTGTAGCAATGGATGCAGAATACTTCCCCCGTCTGACAACCGTCCTTGGAAACCGTCGGGAAACCAATCTGACCATCAACCGGCAAATCAATTCCCTCATCGTCTTGATGGCTCCCTTTCTATTGACTTTCTGCCTCTTTCTCCCCCTCATTGTCCGTCTGCTCTACACCGAAGAATTTCTGGACATCATCCCGATGGTCATCTGTGCCGCTCCGTTTATGTACTTTAAAGCCATCTACACCCCCATAGCCTACCTTCCCCTGGCCCACGGCGATTCGGTGCGCTACATGACCATGGAGTTTATCTACAATGTCGTGTTCTGTATTGCCGTCATTGTCGGCTTTACTTATGGCGGTTTATGGGGTGCAGGAATCGGTCTGACCCTAGCCAACCTCTTCGACCTCTTACTGATTAGCCTCAGTTATAGTTTACACTATGGTTACCGCATGAATGCCGACACGCTACGCCGTTCGGTGCTCTTACTCTTTCCCCTACTAACGGGACTCTACTGCGCTTGGCATCCTTCATTCCCTCTGCGCATCGCAGGCGGTAGTTGTTGTCTACTTCTCATGGTCGCTCTGAGTTGGTCGGTATTCAAACGTATCAAACGCCGATAAAACAAGCACCATAAATCCATCGAAGCGAAATACATCTGACGAGAAATGCGTAAGTTTGTCGCAATTATAAAAACCTTACAACGCACGCCTCTCGCAAAAAAAACACTTCATTATGTCTTCCGAATCTTCTTCTCCCTTTTCCACCCTCAAAGGTTGGTTTACACTCAGCGGTACCCTACTTGCCGTCGTCGTGTTGCTTGTCTACTTTTTGCCTCGCGACACAAAATTTGGCTATGAGTACGAACAAGGCAGACCTTGGCGTTACAATTCGCTGATTGCCACCTTCGACTTCCCCATTTACAAGACACAGGAAGAGGTGGAAACCGAACGCGACAGTGCTCTCAAGGACTTTCAACCCTTCTACACCAAAAACGAACAAACAGCCAAACACCAGATTATGGCCTTTCGTTCGGACTTTTTGACGGGAAAGTTTAAGGATGTACCCGTCAATTATCTTTACCATATTGAACGACTGCTGACGAGTGTATACAGCGTGGGCATCGTTGATTCGGAAGAATTGGCAAACATGGCACGCGACCTAACTCCGGGCATCAAAGTCGTAGAAGGAACGGAGGCCATCTCCCACCCGTTGCAAAGTCTGTATAGTACCCGTTCGGCTTACGAATATGTAGTTTATGCAGATACTTTCCACTACTCACGCCGCGTCTTGGCTCGTTGTAACCTCAATAATTATTTAGAGCCTAACCTCAGCCTTGACAGTGTAAAGACACGATCAGCACGCGAAGACGTTATCGCCTCGGTATCACCCGCTTCGGGTATGGTGCAAAGCGGACAACGCATCATTGACCGAGGAGAAATAATTTCAGCAGAACAATACAACATTCTGCAATCCTTCGAAAACGAATTAGTGCGACGCAATGATCCCTCGGAAGGTTTTTGGATTGTTATTACCGGACAGACAATTTTTGTAGCATGCATCATCATTTCGGTGATGATTTACCTCAAGCTGTTTCGCCGGGACTATTTATATTCCCCCCACACGCTTTGGCTCCTTGTTTCGCTCATAGCCCTCTTTCCCTTAGTGACCTACTTCCTTGTAGACCATAAGTTCTATAACGTCTACATGGTTCCTTATGCCATCATCCCCATCTTCGTCCGTATCTTTATGGACTCCCGTACGGCTTTCATGGCGATGGTCTGCTCGGTGATCCTCTCTTCCTTTGCGCTCCATGCCAACTATGAGTTTATCATTGTGGAAATGATGGGTGGTATGGCGGCCATCTGTGCGCTGAAAGATTTGACCGAACGTTCTCAATTAGTACGTGTTGCCTTCTTCGTCTTCTTAGCCATGGCCGTTGCCATGATGGGATACGATCTGGCACAAGGCATCGACTTCAAACACCTGGACAGCAGTACCTATATCTATTTGGCTGTCAACGGCGTACTTCTGCTCTTCGCCTACCCGCTCATGTACTTGATTGAGAAACTCTTCGGCTTTACGTCGAGTGTCACCCTCGTTGAGCTTTCCAATACGAACAATGCCATCTTGCGCCGCATGTCGAAAGTCGCTCAAGGTACCTTTGTCCACTCGCTACAGGTAGCTAATCTGGCCGCAGAAGTGGCAGACAAGATTGGTGCGAAGCCTCAGCTTGTCCGTACGGGTGCTCTCTATCACGACATCGGAAAGATGCTTAATCCAGCTTTCTTCACCGAAAATCAGACAGGAATCAATCCGCACAACGAGATTTCTGAAGAACAGTCGGCACAAATTATCATCAGCCACGTGACTGAAGGAATGAAGCTGGCAGAGAAATACCATTTGCCGAAGGCCATCCGTGACTTTATTACCACACACCACGGACGCTCGCAGGTGAAATACTTCTACATCCAATGGAAGAACAAACACCCCGAACAAGAACCCGATGACAAGGTATTTACCTATCCTGGCCCCAATCCCTTCACCCGTGAGCAGGCTATCCTTATGATGTGTGATGCGGTCGAGGCAACCTCGCGTTCGCTCAAGGACTTTTCAGAAGAAAGCATCAAGGAACTGGTCAACCGCATTGTAGACGACCAAGTGCGTTCAGGTTACTTCACGGAATGTCCCATTACCTTCCGCGACATAGCCGATGCGAAACGTGTCTTGGTAGAAAGTCTAAAAACGATTTACCACACCCGCATTGCCTATCCTGAACTCAACAAGAAAGCAGATGCCGCACGACACCAACCCCGAAGAAAATATTTCTTTGGACGAAACTAAAGCAGTAGAGGCTACTTTGCGTCTGTTTGCAAAGTAGCCTCTCTCCTTCTCCCGCATCCAGTTCCCCTAAAAAGACGCTCGCTTACAACCTGATGCGGGAGTTTGTCGTGGTTACTCCCGTTCCGATCAACACCAACCTTGCTAATTCTCATTACTTTGCATTTTCCAAATTTGTAGATAGAAATAAAATCAATTAAATTTGCACGGAGAAAGCCTGTTCCCCATTTGTGGGGAAAAATTAGGTCGGCTTTCTCCTCTTTATCTGCATATCTAATAATCCTAAATATCAACTTAATTCAATCAACTCTATGTGGTTAACTAATTCATCCATCGGACGGAAGGTAATCATGTCAGTAAGTGGCATGGCGCTCATTCTGTTCCTCACGTTTCATGGTTGCATGAACCTGGTGGCTCTCTTCTCTAAGGAAGGCTACAACATGGTGTGCGAGATGCTTGGCGCCAATTGGTACGCCGTAGCTGCAACCGCTGGTTTGGCAGCACTCATTGCCATCCACTTCATCTACGCCATCATTCTGACGCTTCAGAACCGCAAGGCTCGTGGTAACAGCCGCTACGCTGTGACTGACAAACCCGCAACTGTGGAATGGGCTTCTCAGAACATGTTTGTACTCGGTGTAGTTGTAGTACTCGGACTGTTGCTCCACCTCTTCAACTTCTGGTACAACATGATGTTTGCTGAAATTTTCAACGGTGGTTACGCTTATGTAGCTGACATCCACGCTGCTGATGGTTACAGCATGATTGCTTACACCTTCAAGAACCCTGTGTTCACGGTACTCTACCTCATCTGGTTCGTTGCACTTTGGTTCCACATGACTCACGGTTTCTGGAGTGCTTTCCAAACGCTTGGCTGGAACGGTAAGATCTGGTTTGCTCGCTGGCGCATGATCGGTAACATCTACGTGACTGTGCTGATGCTTATCTTCGTAGTTGTTGCGCTCTACTTCGCTCTTTGCGGCGGTTGCACGGCTACTTGCTAAATTTTAAAATCGGCAGCAACGAGGTGACCGGGCATTTTCACATGGCCCGCATAATAGTTTAAGAGTTAACAAGTCAAGGAGTTTATTCATTAAGCTTAGACAGCCCAATAAACTGTTTCAACCTTTGGCTCTTCTCTTTAACCAATTACATACCCTCCCTTATCTGCCATTTCCCAACCCCATACAACAATAGAATATATCATGGCTAATATCGATTCCAAGATACCTGAAGGTCCCATTTCAGAAAAATGGACCAACTATAAAGCTCACCAGAAGCTGGTAAACCCCGCCAACAAGCGTAAGCTCGACATCATCGTGGTAGGTACCGGTCTCGCCGGTGCATCAGCCGCTGCTTCTCTCGGCGAAATGGGTTTCAAGGTGCTTAACTTCTGCATCCAGGACTCTCCCCGTCGTGCACACTCTATCGCCGCTCAAGGTGGTATCAACGCTGCTAAGAACTATCAGAACGACGGTGACTCTGTTTATCGTCTTTTCTACGATACGGTAAAGGGTGGTGACTATCGTGCACGCGAAGCTAACGTTTACCGTTTGGCTGAAGTAAGTGCCAACATCATCGACCAGTGCGTGGCTCAGGGTGTTCCCTTCGCTCGCGAATATGGCGGTACGCTCGCTAACCGTTCATTCGGTGGTGTGCAAGTAAGCCGTACATTCTATGCTAAGGGTCAGACGGGTCAGCAGCTCCTTCTCGGTGCTTACTCTGCCCTCATGTGCCAGGTACACGCTGGTACGGTTCAGCTCTACTGCCGCTATGAAATGCAAGACGTTGTGATTGTTGACGGTCGTGCACGCGGTATCGTAGCGCGCAACCTCGTAAACGGTAAGCTCGAACGCTTCGCAGCTCACGCTGTCGTTCTCGCTACGGGTGGTTACGGTAACACGTACTTCCTCTCTACCAACGCAATGGGTTGCAACTGCTCTGCTGCCATCGCCGCATACCGTAAGGGTGCTTACTTCGCAAACCCCGCTTACGTACAGATTCACCCCACTTGTATCCCCGTTCACGGTGACAAGCAGTCTAAGCTGACGCTGATGTCTGAGTCTCTCCGTAACGACGGTCGTATCTGGGTACCCAAGAAGAAGGAAGATGCTATCAAACTCCAGAAGGGTGAAATCAAGGGCAGCGATATTCCTGAAGCTGACCGCGACTACTACTTGGAACGCCGCTATCCCGCCTTCGGTAACCTCGTTCCCCGTGACGTGGCAAGCCGTGCCGCTAAGGAACGTTGCGATGCAGGCTTCGGTGTAAACAACACTGGTTTGGCTGTATTCCTCGACTTCTCTGAGGCTATCAACCGTCTCGGTATTGACGTAGTGCTCCAGCGTTACGGCAACCTCTTCGACATGTACGAAGAAATTACCGACGTTAACCCCGGTGCTTTGGCAAAGGAAATCGACGGCATGAAGTACTACAACCCGATGATGATCTACCCCGCTATTCACTACACCATGGGTGGTCTCTGGGTTGACTACGAACTCTCTACCAACATCCCCGGTCTCTTCGCTATCGGTGAATGTAACTTCTCTGACCACGGTGCTAACCGTCTCGGTGCTTCTGCCCTCATGCAGGGTCTCGCCGATGGTTACTTCGTGCTCCCCTACACTATTCAGAATTACCTCTCTGACCAAATCACGGTTCCCCGCTTCTCTATCGATCTGCCCGAATTCAAGCAGACGGAGAAGGAAGTTCAAGACCGCATCAACCACTTGATGAACATCAAGGGTAAGAAGTCAGTTGACAGCATCCACAAGGAGCTTGGTCACGTAATGTGGGAATATGTAGGTATGGCTCGTACGAAGGAAGGTCTGCAGACTGCATTGGGTAAGTTGAAGGAAATCCGCAAGGAATTCGAAACCAACCTCTTCATCCCGCAGCTTGAGGGTGTAAACATTGAGCTCGACAAGGCACTCCGCCTCAACGACTTCATTACGATGGGTCAGCTCATCGCTATTGACGCCCTTCACCGCGAAGAGTCTTGCGGTGGCCACTTCCGCGAAGAACACCAGACGGAAGAAGGTGAAGCAAAGCGTGACGACAAGAACTGCTTCTACGTATCTTGCTGGGAGTACCAGGGCGAGGACAAGGATCCCGTCAAGTACGAAGAACCCCTCAAGTACGAAGCAATTGAGGTTAAGACCCGTAACTATAAGAACTAATCATCATTACTTAAAAGACAATCCACAATGGCTAAAAATATAAGCTTTACAATTAAGTACTGGAAGCAGAATGGTCCACAGGATGCGGGTCACTTCGAATCACGCGAAATGCACAACATCCCCGATGATACTTCCTTCCTCGAAATGCTCGATATCCTCAACGAGGAACTGATCGAAGAGGGCAAGGAGCCTTTCGTATTCGACCACGACTGCCGCGAAGGTATCTGCGGTATGTGCTCACTCTACATCAACGGTACTCCTCACGGTAAGACTGAAACGGGTGCTACGACCTGCCAGCTCTACATGCGTCGTTTCAACGATGGCGATGTAATCACCGTTGAACCTTGGCGTTCTGCAGCATTCCCTGTAATCAAGGACTGCATGGTAGACCGCTCTGCCTTCGATAAGATTCAGGCTGCTGGTGGTTACATCAGCGTGCGCACGGGTGCTCCCCAGGATGCGAATGCAATCCTGATCCCCAAGCAGGATGCCGACGAGGCTATGGACTGCGCAACCTGCATCGGTTGTGGTGCTTGTGTAGCTGCATGTAAGAATGGTTCTGCCATGCTCTTCGTCAGCTCTAAGGTAAGCCAGTTCGCTCTCCTTCCCCAGGGTCGTCCCGAAGCTGCAAAGCGTGCTAAGGCAATGGTAGCTAAGATGGATGAGCTCGGCTTCGGTAACTGTACGAACACTCGCGCTTGCGAAGCTGTTTGCCCGAAGAACGAGTCTATCGCTAACATTGCTCGCCTCAACCGCGAGTTCATCAAAGCGAAGCTTGCTGACTAATCTCTCACATAGAGTATAAGTTGTCCCCCGTTATACCAATTGGCGTAACGGGGGTTCTTGTTTCTAAATATTGCTGTCCGATAAAATTAGGGCTGACACCTATTGCAGGAGTCAGCCCTTTTCGGTTACTTTGATTTTGGTAATAAAGAAATATAACCGATGAGTAAAAGTAGTCATTTTAGCGGACAGCCGCTTTATGGTAAGGTCATTAAATTGCTTGACAAGTCAAAAGTTCTTGATTTCAGTCGTAAATATGGCGGTGAAAGGTATGTCAAGCGTCTCGATTGCTGGACTCACCTGATTGTGATGCTGTATGCCGTCATCCAGCGTTTTGACTCTTTGCGCGAGATAACGACCTCCCTGCTTGCAGAGACACACAAACTCGGGCATATCGGTATTCATTTCAAGATAGGACGAAGCACGCTCGCTGATGCCAATAAGAGGCGCTCCGAAGCCATATTCGAGGCTATATACCGTGATTTATATGACACTTACAGAACAACCCTTTCATCGGACAGCCGAAGCCGCAAGACTCCCAAATGGATGAAACGGCTTCAGATTATTGACTCGACAACAATCACTCTGTTCTCAAATCTAATATTCAAGGGGGTCGGCCGCCACCCGAAGACAGGCAAGAAGAAGGGCGGAATCAAAGTGCATACTGTCATACATGCCAACGAAGGAGTATCATCGGATATCAAGTTCACCTCTGTGGCTACAAACGATTCATTCATGCTCAAACCATCGGCTCTCTGCAAGGGGGATATCATGGCTATGGATCGTGCTTATATAGACTATGGAAAGTTTCAGCAGCTTACCGAACGTGGCGTTATCTATGTCACTAAAATGAAGAAAAACCTGAGATACAGCCATATTATCTGACATTATGTACCAAAGGCTTAATGGAGGTCAGAATACAGCATGTGGAATTCGTCAAGCAGGTCAAAGAAGGAGAAACAATACGGCACAAATCGCGTATAATCACTTATGTGAATAAAAAAAAGCGCAAACTCATATCGCTATCGACCAACGATATGGAGTCTGATCCCGAAGAGATTATCGCAATATACCGCCAGCGATGGGAAATCGAACTCCTGTTCAAACAGATAAAACAGAACTTTCCGCTGAAATACTTCTATGGCGAGAGTGCCAATGCCATCAAAATTCAGATTTGGGTAACGCTCATCGCCAATCTCTTGCTTATGGTGATGCAAAAGGGGCTCAAACGTCAGTGGAGTTTCTCAGGGCTGGCGACAATGGTCAGAATACCCCTAATGTATTACCTTGACTTCCACAGTCTCTTCAACAATCCCGAAAAGGACTGGGAAAAGATCCTTTCCATGGCTTCCGGTGCACCACCCGAACCATCTCTTTTTGATTAGGGGGGCTTGTAAAATGAAAAAGAAGACTCGAACACTGAAAATTAAGCGTTCGAGCCATACTTTATTACTGTATTGAAGTTTTATCGGACAGCAATAGTTCACAATAAATGAGTCTCCATCCTCAGTTATGCCATAACCCCAGAATGGAGACTCTCTTCTTTCATTGTAAATCATCACTTACCCTATCATGTTCCTTCATTCAATCAAAATGGAAGTGATGTACACTTTTACACTCTGACCCTATAAAATCAAGTAAGCATAAACAAAAACAAACCGCCTCCGATTGACCGAAGGCGGTTTGTACTAATAGATGATAGATTGCAATAGAGCTCAAACGCTTAGAGTTCGAGGTCGCAATCGTGAATTTCATGCCAGGGAAGACCCTGCTTGTTGAGTTCTTCCATGAAGGGATCGGGATCAAACTCTTCTACATTCCATACACCCGGACGCTTCCACAAACCGAGCATGAACATACGAGCACCAATGCAAGCAGGTACACCCGTCGTGTAGCTCACACCCTGCATACCCGTTTCTTCATAAGCGGCCTGGTGAGAGCAGTTATTGTAAACGTAGTAAGTATGCTCCTTACCATCCTTCAAACCACGGATACGGCAACCGATGCTGGTCTCACCGTCGTAGTTCTCACCGAGATCCTGGGGATTAGGCAACACGGCCTTGAGGAACTGAAGGGGAACGATTTCCATGCCTTGATAGTTGATGGGCTTGATAGAGTCCATACCGATATTCTGAATCACACGGAGGTGAGTCAAGTATTCCTGACCAAACGTCATCCAGAAACGAGCACGCTTGATGGTCGGATAATTCTTAACCAAGCTCTCGATTTCCTCGTGATGGAGCAAGTAGCTTTCCTTCGGACCTACGTTGGGGTAAGTCAGCGGCTTGTGAATTTCGAGCGGTTCGGTTTCTACCCATTTGCCATCTTCCCAGTAAAGACCCTTCTGCGTGATTTCGCGGATGTTGATTTCAGGGTTGAAGTTCGTTGCAAAAGCCTTGTGGTGGTTACCGGCGTTGCAGTCAACAATGTCGAGATACTGAATTTCGTCGAAGTGATGCTTCGCTGCGTAAGCCGTATAAATACTCGTTACACCCGGGTCAAAACCGCAACCCAAGATGGCGGTCAAACCTGCCTTCTCAAAACGGTCCTTATAAGCCCACTGCCAAGAATACTCAAAGTGAGCTTCGTCCTTCGGCTCGTAGTTAGCGGTGTCGAGATAAGAACAACCGCACTGCAAACAAGCCTCCATAATGGTGAGGTCCTGGTAAGGCAATGCAAGATTCATCACGAGGTCGGGCTTAAACTCATTAAAGAGTTCGCAAAGCTGTTCCACGCTGTCTGCGTCAACCTGTGCGGTCTTAATATCATCGCGACCAATCGCCTTGACAATCGCGTCACACTTAGACTTCGTACGGCTGGCAATCATGATTTCATCAAACACGTCAGTGTTCTTTGCCACTTTGTGTGCGGCTACGGTGGCCACACCACCAGCACCAATAATCAATACTTTTCCCATAGGGCTATTGTAATTATAAATGTTGAGTGAGATGTTTATTTGTTGTGCGAAGATACACATTCGGCGCAGTAAAGCCATCGTCCCAATGTGTCTCCTATCATATTAGTAAGGACTTTACCTGCTTACTCGGGCATTTCAAGTTTCACACGTACCCAAGTTTCGTGTCCATCACGCGAAGCTCCCGGCATGCGGTAAGTCACGTTCACTTCATCCTTGTCCTTGAACTGATAAGTGATGCGATTGTTCTTACCAACCAGTGTCGGGTCGGTAATCGAACCCGTTACGTGTTCTACCACCGTTGAGTCAGAAGTTACCTTGTAGGTACCTTCATTCGTAATGATGCTTTTTCCCGACTGGTTCGCAATCAAGAAAGTAAAAAAACTACCATCGGTCTGCATCACTTTCCACACTGGTAAGCGAATGGGGGCAGCATCCGGCTTAGTGTATTGCACCTGTTGCCAAACGCCTTCAAAACGTTCCCCGTACTTGTTTTCTGCGCTCATACTTCTGGCTGTTACCAACAGTGCAAGCAGTGTAATCATTGTTTTCATAACGTATCGGTTTGAGTTTATACTCTTAAAAGCTGTCGTTTTTCAAGCCTTAGCAATGCTTCCCTTGATAATCACCTCGCCACTGGCTTTCCGGATTTCGTACAAAGTCCGGTTAGGCTGAGTTGCATCCTCCTCTCGGTAGATTTCCAACGTATCGCCACAATAAGCTTCCAGGCAATAGGCCATTTCGATACGACGGACAGGATGTTTCTTCATATCCTCTGCCGCATATTGATTGAGCAACAACTCGATGTAACGAATCGAATTGACATGCCCATTGATATCAAGGTCGGTAAATGCAGCACGGTGCGTTCCGACCAGCTGAGCATTCTTAAGACGAACACGCCCCATCGGAGCAATGGGAGAAGGGCGTTCGGGAATCAATGTATCCGAGAATCCACCATCGGGCAGTTTTGTCAAGTCGGCTGGCTGACGGCTTTCGGTGTCGATGAGTGACCAAATGCTGGTAGCATGGCCGTAAGCTGTACCGTCTGGACGCAACACACTGAAATGACGGTCGGTAAACTGACGGTAGAGTTTATCTACCCAGGTCTGGATGCCAAAATGCTCTCCCGTACGGGGCAATTCCTGCATCTCGATAACGAGTCGGGAAAGTACCCACACATGGTGGCAGCCTATCATTTGCTGATAACCAAATCCATGCTCGCCTGCGTGCATCGAAGCACAACGGAGCAAGAGGTTGCCCAAGTTGCCCCAAGAAAGATTTCCGCAATAATCCTCTGAGAAAGGCTCTACGGAATAATTGTACTGACTCATTTTATCCATGACTTCTTCGTTTTTGTTTGAAATGCAATGAGGCGTAAAAGACCGGAGCAAAGGTCGGAATAAATAGAAACGTTGCCAAGCAAAAGGGAAGGGAATCTCTACAAAATGTTAGGTTACGCTTTAAGTTTACACTAACTTTGCCGCGAAAATAATATTAGAATCAATCAAAAATCTACTCTTCTTTATGAAAAAGATTCTTCTTCTCGTCGCCGGTCTCTTTGCCGGTGTAGCTGGTTTTACCGGGCTGTCTGTCGCGCAAGCGGAAGTACAGGCTCAGGAAAAGCTGACGCTGGAAGACATTGCTGGCGGTAAGTATTTCCCGAACTATGTCTATGGTGTCAACCCGATGAACGATGGCGAAAGCTACACGCAGCTCTCTAATGACGGCAAACGCATCATTCGTCGTTCGTTTAAGAATGGTAAGGAGCTGGGCGTCATCTTTGATGTCGACGCAGCTCGCGGTAATCAAAAGTTGCAGGGCATTGACGGTTATATCATGTCGCCCGACGAACGCCGCATTCTGCTCCGTACGCAGACACGCATGATTTACCGCCGCTCATATACGGCGGTCTACTACATTTATGATGTAGCTAACAAAACGTACGAACCGCTTTCTGATGGCGGACCGCAGCAAATGCCGATTTTCTCGCCCGATGGCAATGTGATTGCCTTTGCTCGCGACAACAACCTCTTCCTGGTCAAGTTGCTTTACGGCAATGCAGAAACCCAAGTAACCAAGGACGGTAAGTTCAACGAGGTGCTCAACGGTGTACCCGACTGGGTAAACGAAGAAGAATTCTCTACAGCCCGTTCGTTTGACTTCTCAGCAGACAGCAAGATGCTGGCTTGGGTGCGCTACGACGAGTCGAAGGTGCCTGTCTATGCAATCCAGGAGTTTAAGGGAGCTTATCCCACACGCATGGAGTACGATGAGTATCCCGGTGAATACCGTTACAAATACCCCGTAGCTGGTGCAAAGAACAGCGACGTGAGTGTCATGACCTTCGACATCAAGAACCGCGTGACCCGCACCATGAAGTTGCCGCTCGATGCCGACGGCTACGTACCCCGCATTCACTTTACTTCTGACCCCGAGAAGTTGGCAGTCGTGACACTCAACCGTCACCAAAACCGCATGGACATCTACATGGCCAATCCACGTTCCACGGAATGCAAACTGGCCGTACGTGAGGAAAATCCGAAGTATGTGACCGACGCTGCCTATGGTAGCCTGCAATTCTACAACAACCACTTTGCCTACATCTCCGACCGCGACGGTTACCGCCACATTTATTGGTACAACCTCAACGGCCAACTCGAACGCCAAGTGACCAAGGGTAACTATGACGTCAGTGCATTCTATGGTTACGATGAGGCATCGGGTCGTTTCTATTACGCTTCTCACGAAGAAAGCCCCATGCGTACAGCGGTCTACTCGATCGACAAGAATGGCAAAAAGAAGAAGCTGTCTCAACACGTCGGTACGAACAATGCTACCTTCAGCAAGTCCATGAAGTACTTCCTCAACGTATATTCTTCGGCTCAGCAACCGCCCGTGACCACGCTCTGCCAGGCTTCAGACGGTAAGGTCCTTTCGACCATGGTCGACAATGCGGAATTGAAGGCTAAAATTACTCCTCTGCTTGGTCAGAAGGAATTCTTCTCCTTCAAGACTTCTGAAGGCGTAGAACTCAACGGTTGGATGGTTAAGCCCCGCGACTTTGACGCGTCCAAGAAGTATCCCGTCATCATGTACCAGTACAGCGGTCCCGCTTCTCAGGAGGTAAAGGACGACTGGAACATGGGCTTCTATCCCGGTGCCATGTTCGAAAGCTACATGGCCGACCAGGGCTTTGTCTTTGTCTGCGTTGACGGTCGAGGCACGGGAGCCCGTGGTGCAGACTTCGAAAAGTGCACCTATCTCCGTTTGGGTGACCTCGAATCAAAGGACCAAGTTGAGGCCGCTATCTACCTCGGCTCACTTCCCTATGTAGACAAGAATCGCATTGCCATCTGGGGCTGGAGCTTCGGCGGTTTCAACACATTGATGTCTATGAGCGAAGGTCGTAATGTATTCTGTGCCGGTGTGGCTGTAGCCGCTCCGACCAATTGGAAGTATTACGACACGGTCTATACGGAACGCTACATGCGCACTCCGAAGGAGAATGCAGCCGGTTACGCAACAAATCCCATCCAGCGTGCCAATGCCCTCCACGGTGATTTGCTGCTCATTCATGGTACGGCCGACGACAATGTACATTTCCGCAACTTTACTGAAGTCAGTGAAGCCTATGTACAAGCGGGTAAGATGTTCCACCAACAGGTCTACACCAACCGCAATCACTTTATCCAGGGCGGTAACACCCGTCTCCACCTCTTCCGCACGATTAGTGACTTCTTTATTGAAAAGATGAAGAAGTAAAGACGTTACTTACAACTTGAAACAAAAGACGCGCCATAGGTTTAAAAGCCTACGGCGCGTCTTTGTATATCGTCACCCCGATAAAGTAGGTGAACCCTGTCCAGGGCTCACCCGATCTATCAGCATAGACTAGATTGATACAGTCATCAGAACACTTTCGTATATTGAGATACTACATATAGCAGAGGAATCCTGTCTTCATGCTGTATGTGCATCGTCTAACAGAGAAACAATGCTTATCCCTGGCATTATTGAAAAGGGTGCAACGTGTAAACCTCTGACCAAATGGCTTTATAAGAAGCTCAACGTATGCGGAACCCTTATCGAGCATCTTTTTTAGGACTCCGCACTGTGCGGAACCCTTATCGAGCATCTTTTTTAGGACTCCGCACTGTATGAACCCCTTGTCGAGCGTCTTGTTTAGGACTCCGCACTGTATGAACCCCTTGTCGAGCGTCTTTTTTAGGACTCCGCACTGTATGAACCCCTTGTCGAGCGTCTTGTTTAGGGCTCCGCACTGTGCGGAACCCTTGTCGAGCGTCTTTTTTAGGGCTCCGCACTGTGCGAAACCCTTGTCAAGCGTCTTGTTTAGGGCTCCGCACTGTATGAACCCTTTATCAAGAGTCTTTTTTAGGGCTCCGCACTGTATGAACCCCTTGTCAAGTGTCTTGTTTAGGGCTCCGCACTGTATGAACCCCTTGTCGAGCATCTTGTTTAGGACTCCGCACAGTACGAAGCCTTGAGAAAGGATTATCTGGCTTAGTCGGAAAACTAAAATCCCCGGGGCATGGTAGCACGCTTGTCCCTGGGATATACAAATTACTTGTTAGAAGCCGTTTTCCTTCACCTGGGATTTTGCTTCGTTACCCGCAGACTAAGACGCGTTTCCCCATTGAGGCTTTAATGGCCTCACCCCGACTTTAGGGAATGAGTTTTAGAGAGGCGGACTTTTCATCCCTATGCTATAGAAAGCAAGAAGACATTTCCTGTCCGTTTACGAACTTGGAAATGTCTTCTTTCATTATACTGATTAGGAATGCCTAACCTCTGCTTTCCCATTCTACGCCATCAGCAGTGAGACAGAGCTTTAATTCCTTCTCACCAAGCTCTATTTCGATTTTGAAATAATCACCAGCTGATGTTTGTACATACTTGATATCATCTACTCTAAAGGTGGGATAATTAGAGGCAAGGTAACTCTTAATTGCAACGGGAAGCGAACCTTCGTAGTCATATTCAGTACCAGCCCAAACACCTTCGGCAGTAAAGTAAGCTTCGGCCTCAACACGTTTCAGGGTTACAAACTCGGCCTTATAGTAACCATGTTCGACCTCCCACTTCATGACCTTTACACTGGGATAACGGGTGGCAAAAGCTGCAATCACGGCATCGGGCACACGATTCTGATCGACAGTGCCTCCTCCCATCTCTTCGACTGGAGTACCGTCGGCATAAACATTGATTTCAACTTCCCGATCGCCTCTACCTTCGAGTTCGAGATGGTAGTATGAGGTCTGCGGCATTTCGATATAGTCGGCATCCTCTATGTAATAGTCAACAAACCGAAGGGCTACATAGTCCTTAACGGGCTGAGGTAAAGCGGCAGGACGGATTTCGGTTTCTGAACGTAACCAAGTACCATCGGGACGGAACCAAGTATCGACTTCCATACCTTCTGGGTTACGAAATTCTCCCTTATAGGCTCCATTTTCTACTTCCCAACGAGAAGTGTGCTGTCCCGGATACTTCTGACTGAAGGCCTGTTCAACCGGAGCAGGGAGATGCTTTACATAATTATCGTCGTCGTCACAAGCTACCAGCAAGGAAGCGATAGCTAATACGGAGAGGAAAAAAAACTTTTTCATGTGCGCTGTTTCTTTGAAGTTACTGATAGGTTGCCTGTTCCTGTTTCTTACGATGAAGGACTGCAACGAAGTTGGTAAGATATTTACTAAATAGAATAAGCTGAAATATCTTGCATACAACAGGTTATCGTTTGTGATCTAATTCCACCAACTTGCCCTTGCTGTTCAATTCGAGTTCGTAGCCGTTAGAGAGTTTTACTTCATATCCCTTGCGGTCATTTCGCTCCAATTCCAAGATGCGTGTATTCGGATAATGGGCTTTCACATAGGTCGCAACCAGGGAAGGAACCAAGGCTTGAGGTACCGTCTTCGTTTGGCATTTGAGGTCTGTCCATTCACCACGTTGATTGAATTCTACCTTGTCGCCGTTGGTAAAGATTACCTCATAACTTTGCCCGAAGAGGTCTTTTTCCTTTTTAGCAAGTGCAATCTGTATGCCCTTAAAATGTTGATGGATGATTTGTTGTGCCTTGGCGGGCAATTGTTTTACTTCGATGGGTTGATCTTTATCAGCTGCTACGGGAAGTGAAACGGCGAATGCCAATACGAGCAGCGCCAACAGGTTTCTCATAAACTTTTTCATTGTCGTATACTTTCTTAGATGAATGACTTTTGTATCTTGTTTCTGATGCAAAAGTAGGGGGCAATTCTGAAAGCATTCTGAAATCAGTGCTTAGGAAGCATTTTTTTCGTACTTCAAGCGATTTCCCGTTCTTTCCTTCCGTACAACGCCTGTCTACCCTATCGTAACGAGCCTCCTAAGTTGGGGAAAGATATGATAAGCCCCCCTACGAGTTTCCACTCAAAATAAGAGGACATCCCCAACCTGTCAACCAACCTTCGCGAACGGTTGAAGGTACTTACTGAAGTCAAGACATCAGAGAAGAAGACTGCTGAAGGTTTGACGGATTGAACAAACCACGTCCTTCCATACGACGCACTCCGTTAGTTTTCCTTTTCCAATCGGAAACGATGCAAACCGTTCACAAAGCTATAAGTCAGACGAAGGGCATGCCGCTTGCTGACCGCTTCGACCAGTGGAAGTCCTAAACCCGAAGAAGTACGACTGGTTGAAGTGTGATAGAAGCGTTTAAAGATATGTGCTACTTCCAACGCATGGTCTACTCCCGTATTCTCGATGGTCAATCCCGAAGCGTCACTTGCTACCCGTACCAATCCCTCGGGGCGATTGTGTACGTAGGCATTCTTCAATAAATTCGAAAGCAATACGCTGACCAGGGTTTCATCGATATTCATCTCAAAAGGATGGTTGAGTGCCACTTCGGTGCGAATGGAACGGGAGGCATAGACCATCTCGTAGTCTACAAGCAAGGTCTTCAACACTTCCGTCAAATCGGTCGGTACGTCATGCGTAAACTGTCCGTTCTCAATCTTACAAAGCAACAACAACGACTTGTTCAACCGTGAAAGCTGGCTCAACGTTTGGCGTACTTTAATCAGTTCTCCCATTTGTGCTTCATTCAGTCCCTCCTCGTCAAGGAGCATCTCAATGCGATTCTGACAAACCGCAATAGGCGTCTGCATTTCGTGAGAGGCATTACCAATGAATACTTTCTGTTGTTCGTAAAGTTCCTCACCGCGCTTCACACTACGCTCTACGGTTTCATTCAGTTTCTGAAATTCGCGGATACGTGTCGGATTCTGCAAGGGGGCATTCGATTGTCCCAGGCGGTATTGGTCAAGCCAGGAGAGCAAACGGCTCAACGGACGCATGGTTCGGTGAATAGCCCAAAGATTGACCACCACGATGCTCAACATGAGGACAACATAGAGAAAGACAATCCAGTAGGCAATGGAAGCCTTGAGGTCGGACTTGTCTATATTAGGTGTGGCGACAGTTAGTTCCATGTAAGTACCATCCGCACGCATATAGATATAGGTAATGACACGGGCTGGTTCTACCTCATCTTTCGCATGCAAATAGATGTCGCGATCGGCATACTCCACGTGAGGCGTTGTGTCGGCATAAGCCACACTGACCTCCCGCTGGTAGTAATGATTGTTCGTCCCATTGGCACTTTGAGGCAAGGGTTCGCCACGCAAGGAACGGGTGATAATCATTTCCGCATAGTTTTCGAGTGAGTCGTCTACTTCGTCATTGATTTCTTCCATCATGGCAAAATAGAAAAACACGGCCCAAAACGTCAGCAACAGAGCGGCTAACAGGGATAATCGGAAGGTTACAACGTGGAGTAAACGCATGGGAGTGGAATTGAAGAAGGTGAAAGAAAAGAATCGCTTATCAAACGCGATCAGAAACGATTGATGAAAGAAGAAGGCACGAAACGAAAGAGGGAGAACCAACCTGTATCGAGAGTAAGTGCCACTGCTGCCAAACGAGTCAAAGAAAGAAGGAGTGTAAATGTAACGAAAGACTATGCTCCCTCTACCAGTTTATAACCAAAGCCATAGACCGTTTTGATTTCCAATTGCGCTCCAGCCTCTTTAAGCTTCTTCCGCAGATTCTTTAATTGAGCATAGATAAAATCGAAGTTGTCGGCTTGGTCAATGGAGTCTCCCCACACGGCCTCAGCCAAAGTCTGCTTCTCGACCAGTCGGTTCTGCCGGTTCATGAAATAGAAAAGAATGTCATACTCTTTACGACTAAGGTCAAGCGACACACCGTTTACCTCGACCTTGAAGCTGTCGGGATGAACCACCACATTGCTCACCTGTACGACATTGCCACCGTCACGCTGACGACGTCGCAGTACACTCTTCAGCCTGGCATGAAGCTCGGCCAAATGATAGGGTTTAGGCAAGTAGTCATCTGCCCCAAGGTCTAACCCTTCGACTTTATCCTCGATAGAGTCTCTGGCAGAGAGAATGATGACATTGGGCATCGGGCGGTCACTTTGCCGCAGATCGCGTAACAAGTCGAGTCCGTTCCCATCAGGTAACATAATGTCAAGCAATATGCAATCATACTCATAAACCAAGGCTTTCTGACGAGCCGCACGGTAAGTGGCGGCTGTTTCAACCACATAACGTTCCTTGAGCAAGGCACGCTCTGTCACCTCACGCAAATCGGCGTCATCCTCAACAAGCAATATTTTCATAACGATTTATTTATAGTTAGCCAGTTCCATTCTATTCCCATCAGCAGCCGTACCTCCCCCTAACGCTGAGGCCTTCGCCTTTCGCCAACGTATAGCCTCGGCAAACCTCAACACAAAAAGGTTGGAACGACTTGGAAACAGAATCGTCCTTCAAAAAAACACCTTACATTCAGAGAGTGCCGCCTCGACCATACGCCGACACTCGGCATCTCTCTTCCTGCGAAGAGTAGCAAATGTAGAGATTAAATCTGAAGCCGTTCTGAAGGATACAGACTTTTTCACAAGGTCGAGAAAAACAGGTGGGGCTTTTTTCCTACATTTGCAACCCCTTTCAGTAAGTTCTTTACCGGGTCTTAGCACATCGTCTGCTGCCGGCAAAGGCTTCGAGTGCTTGACAAACCTCGTAAAAAACAAGAATGATACATTTTTCCACTGACTCACACCGTCGCCGTGCGATGGTGAGCATTCCTTTTATGTTGTTAGGAGTGCTTTTCTGCGTTTGCCTGATTGCGGCAAACCTTCTCGAAACGAAACAGGTCGCTCTCGGACCGCTCCACCTCACGGCGGGGCTCATCGTTTTTCCCGTTTCTTACATCATCAATGACTGCCTGGTCGAAGTTTGGGGCTATCGCCGCACCCGTCTGATTATTTGGTTGGGCTTTGCCATGAATTTCCTCTTTGTACTCTTCGGACTGGCTGCCGATGCGTTGCCCGGAGCCGACTATTGGACCGGCGAACAAGGATTTCACGAAATGTTTGGCTTAGCTCCACGCATTGCAGCTGCCTCCTTCCTGGCTTTTCTCGTGGGTTCTTTCCTCAATGCCTACGTCATGAGCCGAATGAAACTGAACGCACGACAGGGAGAACACTTCTCGCTGCGTGCCATTGCCTCTACTGTAGTGGGCGAAACGGCAGACTCTCTCGTGTTCTTTCCCTTAGCACTGGGAGGAGTCGTACCTTGGACGGTCATGCCTTGGCTGATGCTCAACCAAGTGGTCTTGAAGACAGTATACGAAATCATTGCCCTGCCGCTGACCATCCGCGTTGTGAACAGCCTCAAACGATGGGAAGGCGAAGATGCCCGCGATGAAGGTATCTCTTACAGTCCCTGGAAAATATTTGACCTCTAAACGGAAGATTACTCACTCACTCGAAGAATTAAGACGTACACTCATGATACATAAATATGATAACCGCCGTGCACTGGTCGTATTCAGTGGCGGTCAGGATTCAACCACTTGCCTCTATTGGGCCAAGGAACATTTCGAAGAAGTCTATGCGCTGAGCTTCACCTACGGACAAAAGCATGTACTCGAGGTAGAAGTTGCGGAACAGATTGCCCGAGACGCTCAAGTACACTTTGACACAATGGATGTCAGCTTCATCAGTCAACTGGCCAAGAACTCCCTAACCGATACTTCCATCCCTATGGACGAAGAACAGCCGGCAGGCGGACCTCCCAATACCTTCGTCCCCGGACGCAACCATTTCTTCCTGAGCATTGCAGCTGTCTATGCACGCGAACGCGGCATTCGCCACTTGGTAACTGGGGTATCGCAAACTGACTTCTCGGGCTACCCCGACTGCCGTGACTCTTTCATCCGTTCGCTCAACGTGACACTCAATTTGGCCATGGAAGAGCAGTTTGTCATCCATACCCCGCTCATGTGGCTGGATAAGTGCGAAACGTGGGCACTGGCTGACCGTCTCGGCGTGCTTGACCTCGTGCGCCACCAGACGCTGACGTGTTATAATGGCATCGTAGGCGACGGTTGTGGACACTGTCCGGCCTGCAAATTGCGCCGCGAAGGGCTCGAACAATACCTACAACAGAAGGAGAACACACATTCATAACTAAGGTTGGTAGCGAAACAAAGGATCAGCTCCTTATACCAGTCCTTATTGCCAGGCTACTCCTCTTGCTTCCCCTCTCCAACTCCACTTCCCAAGTATTTTCTCCATGACACTTCACATCACTTGTTTTTCTCCAACTGGAACCTCTCGCGCCGTAGCGCAAGCTGTAGCAGAAGGTACGGGATTGACCTACGGTAAAGCCATTGACGTGACTTACACACCGCTCGATTCCATCACAACCTATACCGCCAATGACTTACTTATTATAAGTGTACCCGTCTACGGCGGACTGGTAGCCCCGCTTGCCCTCGAACGACTCGAGAACCTGCGCGGCAACCAAACTCCGGCTGTACTGCTTACGGTTTATGGTAATCGTGACTTTGAGAAAGCACCTGCCCAATTGGCTGAGTTCTTGACTCAACGCGGCTTCATTCCCGTTGCTGCAGGTGCCTTTGTCGGTGAACATTCTTACAGTACTTCTACCCATCCCATCGCACCCGGTCGCCCTAACACAGCGGATTTACAAGAAGCAAAAGCCTTTGGTCAGAAGGTAGCAGACAAGCTGAAAACAGGTTCTTGTACGCCCATTGACGTTACGCGTATGCCACGTCCCCGCAGTGGGTTCTTCAACATGTTGGGCTTCATTCTTTTCGTCTTACGTTATCGCCGTCAGGCTAAGAAACATCCCGTGAAGATTGTACCAACGACCGATGCCGACCGCTGTACAACCTGCGGCAAGTGTGCAAAACTTTGTCCCACCCAAGCCATCGACCCGCTTCATCCGACAGAGACGGACCCCACACGTTGCATCAAGTGTTCGGCATGTGTCAAGCAATGTCCGCGCCACGCCCGCACGCTTGCCACTCCCTTTGGTCCGAAACTCTCCCGTTATTTTAAAAGACAAAAACCCAATATTACAATTAGCTGATATGCGAGAAGATTTAACCCTCGAGGCCTTAGGCCGAAAGACTGAATATAAAAGTGACTACGCTCCCGAAGTATTAGAATCGTTTGTCAACAAACATCCTGACAATGACTACTGGGTGCGCTTTAACTGCCCGGAGTTTACGAGCCTTTGCCCCATTACGGGACAACCTGACTTTGCTGAAATACGCATTGCCTACCTGCCCGATCAACTGATGGTGGAGAGCAAGAGCCTCAAACTCTATCTCTTCAGTTTCCGCAACCACGGCGACTTCCACGAAGACTGTGTCAACATCATTATGAAGGACCTCATCAAACTCATGAATCCCAAATACATCGAGGTGACCGGTCTCTTTACTCCCCGTGGAGGCATTAGCATCTATCCTTACGCGAACTATGGCCGTCCGGGCACTAAATATGAAGAGCTCGCGACATATCGCCTACAAAACCACGACTTGTAAAAGAAGCAGTGGAGGAGAGAACGGGAAAGACATGGCTTGGTGTAAATCAGACTTTCCACACCTATAGCCCGCGCGTCCTCTCCTCCCATGCTTGCCTAACCTTCTTCTTCCTGTTCCGACCTTCGTCGGTCGACCCTGCTCAAATCGCTATCACTATGGGACAAAAAATAAAAAACTTCACGCTTCGGGTGATTCGCCAAAAATATCTTTGGACCATTGCCGCCTTTATAGCCATTGTGGGTTTTATTGACCCCAACAGCTTTTGGCACCGCTACGAGTTACACAATCAAAACGAAGCGCTCAAGGAAGAAATCAGAAAGTATGAAGAGCGCTACCAGGCTGACAGCAAAGCCCTCTACGAACTGGAGCACAATCCGGCAGCAGTTGAACGGGTGGCACGCGTCAATTTATACATGAAGACTTCCAACGAAGACGTTTTTGTCATCGAATAATCTCCCAAGGAAGTCGGGCTTCTTCCTTCACCTGGGCCATTCCTTCCCGACTCTTCACACTCCTATCCTTCTTTCCCAACGCTTATTCCCCTCCGTTTTCCTTCCATGTTACGCAACCTTTTATTCCGCATAGGCGGTCTGCTCCTGGTCTTAGGTGCACTCCTGCCCCTTTTTATCCCGACCGTCGCACCTTATATCTTTGCCTTGGGTGCATTACTCTTCAGTTACGTCCAGTTTACCGAAGATCATCGGGACGACACCCTCACCATCCGTCGATTGGTTCGTCAGCAAATGCTGGGAGCCCTGCTCTTACTCGTTACAGCCGCCTTGATGTTTACCTCACTCTACGGCCTTCCGCCCTTCCGAGCCAGTGAATGGAAGATTACCCTCCTCATCGCCACCGTATTGGAACTCTACACGGTGTTCCGCATTGACAGTGAAATGAAGAAGAACAAGTAATACGATAAGGTCGCAAGCGTAAGTTCATGTGAACTTTACGTTTGCGACCTTAAGCCTTTTGTTGCCCCACTCATCACTCCCATTTCGAGCCTCAACCCATCCCTAAAATCTTAGGCTAAGTGTGAAAAACGTGCGCGTTTTCAAGAAGTTACGCGAGACAATTCTCAAAAATCTTTTACGGCATCAAGAGTTTCCAAGTGAATGCGCACAGCCACTTAGATAGTGTCGTATCTTTGCAGCAAAATTGGAAAAGGAATCAGAGAAATCCACTCCTTTCCGAACTTGAATATCACAACGCCAAACTTTTTCTGACTTACCCCATCCACTATTTCAAGGACAGAAAATTGGCTACAGAGAAAGAAAAGGTATCCATTCTTATTCCTTATTATTATGGATAAAGTATTACTCCTGCTATCCTCCCTGCTTCTGCTTACTTCGTGTGCTGAACAATACAACATCGCGGGAAACTCCTCAGTCTCCTCACTCGACGGTCGGATGCTCTACTTGCGCGTATCGCCTATTGAAGGAACAGAGACCATCCATACAGCCTCTGTATGCCTTGACTCCTGCAAGGTAGTTCACGGACGATTCAACTTTGTAGGAGACGTAGACTCCGCCATGATGGCCATGATTTATACCCGCAACCAATGCGTCATGCCCATTGTCATTGAGAACGGCGACCTCAACATCCAGGTAGACAACGTTGCCCAGCGTGTTAGCGGCAGCCCGCTCAACGACAAGCTCTATAACTTCTTCAAAAAGCGCAACCGCCTGGACAACGAGATGTGGGAACTCCAGCAAAAATCCATCCGAATGATGCGCGAAGGATGTACTCCCGAGGATATTCAGCGTAAAGTGGGCAAAAAGGTGGAGCGTATCACCCGAAGAACGGAAGAATTGGAAACGCAGTTTGTCAAAGAAAACTATCACAATGTGTTAGGCCCGGGTTTCTTCATGCTCCTCTGCAGTCAATATCCAACTCCCATCATGACTGAACAGATTAAGAAAATCATTGACACGGCTCCAGAAAACTTTCTGCGCAATCCTTTCGTCTTAAATTACCTCCAACGTGCTCGCACACGATCGATACCGGCTCACCCCTTGATGCCTCCCGTAACGACAACGACCATCACCGTGCAATGTCCCTAAGCCTCTTTTCATAGCTTAATCATAACAAGTAAAGAAGTCCTGACATTCCCAGTTCCCGTACAAGGAACAACGGATGTCAGGACTTCTGTTTTAAACCCGTCACCTCACCACCTTATCACAAAATTAGGTTGAGCACCTGCTAACTGCGCTCACTTTTGCATTATCTTTGCTCCCTCAAATTCAACGATATGTCAGTACTTCAAGATAAAAAGGCAGCCTACCACACCCTAGGCTGCAAATTAAACTTTGCCGAAACCTCCAGCCTGCGTGACCGCTTAGAGAGTCTGGGCGTTAAAACCATTGAGAAAGGAGAACAGGCAGATATTTGCATCGTCAACACCTGCTCTGTGACCGACGTTGCAGACCATAAATGCCGTCAGGCCATCCATCGCTTCACCCGCGAACACCCCGGTGCCTTTGTAGCCGTCATCGGTTGCTATGCACAGCTCAAGACTGAAGAGATTGCCCAGTTTGAGGGCGTCGATGTGGTATTGGGTATGGAACAGAAAGGAGAAGTGATCCGCTACATCGAAGAAGGACTGAAACGGAAAGAACAACTTGCCATGGGCGAAGCCTGCCATGAAGCTGTCAGTGTCGCCACACGCGACATCCGCACCTTTGTTCCTTCCTGTTCACGCGGAGACCGTACACGTTATTTCCTCAAAGTACAAGACGGATGTAATTATTATTGCACCTATTGCACCATTCCCATCGCCCGGGGCCGCTCACGTAATGCCTCGATAGCTGACTTAGTCAAGCAGGCAGAAGAAGTTGCAAAAGCTGGCGGTAAGGAAATCGTACTAACGGGTGTCAACACGGGTGATTTCGGACGAAGCACCGGAGAAAACTTCTTAGACTTAATCCGTGCACTCGACCAGGTAAAAGGAATCGAACGTTACCGCATCTCCAGTATTGAGCCCAACCTGCTCACCGATGAAATCATTCAGTTCTGCGCACACTCACGTGCCTTCATGCCCCACTTCCATATTCCCTTGCAGGCTGGAAGCGACGCTGTGCTGAAACTGATGCACCGTCATTACGACACGGCACTCTTTGCCGAAAAGATTCAGCGCATCCGCGAAGCGATGCCTGATGCCTTTATCGGAGTAGATGTCATCGTGGGTATGCGTGGCGAAACCGATGAGCTTTTCGAACAGAGCATCGAGTTTATTCGTAGTTTAGACATTTCCCAACTCCATGTATTCAGCTACAGCGAACGTCCCGGCACGAAAGCGTTAGAGATTCCCTATGTAGTCTCTCCCCAAACCAAGCACGAACGGAGCCGCCGACTCATGGAGCTGTCAGAAGAAAAACGAAAAGCCCACTATGCCCGCTTCATCGGAAGCACTCGCCCCGTACTGTGGGAACATGCTCGCGAAGGAGCACTCATGAACGGCTTTACAGACAACTACATCCGGGTACAGCAACACAGCGAACAAGCTGTAGAAGACAACGCCATCGAACCGGTGAAGTTGGGTCAATTTACTGCCAACGGTGAAAGCCTGCAGGCAGAAGGCATGAACCACTAACAGGCAGGACTCAAGATGCCTGTTAGTGGAGTGCATGAATGAAGTGGTTTATGCCTAAAGCCCGAACTGCCCGCTCTGGCACTTCAACCCAACGCTCTTCAACTGAAATAACCAACCAAAATCCCCTCTTCAAAAGGTACATTCCCCACGCTCTATGATTTCTACTGATAAAATAGCCGTCGTTATTCTGAACTGGAACGGCCGAGACATGATGCGCAAATTCTTGCCTTCCGTCGTGCGCCATTCCGAACCCGAAGGGTTGGTCATTGTTGCCGACAATGGTTCAACGGATGGCTCATTGGAAATGTTAGCCCAAGAATTCCCGAGTGTCATCCCCTTGCCTCTGCCACAAAACTACGGCTTTGCAGAAGGCTACAACCAGGCTTTCCGTCAAATCGACGCGCCCTACTACCTCTTGCTTAACTCGGATGTAGAAGTAGCTCCCCACTGGTTGCGCCCCTTGCGCCAATACATGGATGCCCATCCCGAAGTAGCCGCTTGCCAACCCAAGTTGCTGAGTCAACGTGAAAAGGATAAGTTTGAATATGCCGGGGCAGCAGGAGGATTCATCGACCGTTATGGCTATCCTTTCTGCCGGGGTCGCATCTTTGCCGATGTTGAAAAGGATGAAGGACAGTACAACACCATCCAGCCGCTCTTTTGGGCAACAGGAGCTGCACTGATGGTACGCAAAGCCGATTGGGAAATGAGTGGTGGACTGGATCGTCGCTTCTTTGCCCACATGGAAGAAATAGACCTTTGTTGGCGTTTACGAGCCCGTGGCAGACAGATTGTATGTATTCCTCAAAGTGTAGCCTACCACGTGGGCGGTGGCACGCTCGATGCCTCCAACCCTCGCAAGACTTTCCTCAACTTCCGCAACAACCTTTTGATGCTTTACAAGAACTTGCCGGAAGAGGAATTAAAGAGCGTCATGCGTGTACGCACCTTGCTCGATGGTATCGCGGCACTCAAGTTCCTGCTGACCTTCGATACAGCCAACTTCCGTGCCGTGTGGCGTGCCCGCCAAGAGTTTGCCCGCATGCGTCCTGACTTCGAAAAAGACCGTGCACACAACTTGGCACTGTCGGTCAATGGCGGCAAGAACATTCCCGAGCGCCATGCTCGTTGCCTCCTACTCGATTACTATGCCCGAGGCAAAAAACGTTTCTCGCAGTTGTAAATACAAAGAGCGGCAGCAGACAGTAAAGTCCAAACGAAAAAACCGAAAGGATTCGTAGAAAAGAAGAAAGTTCGAATCAGCTTCTAACGAATAAGAGCCCATTCATCTTCCTGCTTTTTTCACTTTCAGCTCAATCGCTTTGAGCATTTCTTTTCACGTTTCCGAATCGTGCCAACTCCTTCTTCTCGGCAAGGACGCTCCTTCTTCCCGACGTGTGCTCTTTCTCCTGCTTCCCCTCCTTACCTATTCCTCCTTCACTATGTCCCAACTTTCCCCCGCCCTTTACCTTATTCCCGTCACACTGGGCGATACCCCAATCGAACAAGTACTTCCCGCCTACAACCGTACCGTTATCTTAGGTATTCGCCACTTCATTGTCGAGGAAGTACGTACCGCCCGCCGTTTTCTCAAGCAAGTTGACCGCAACATAGACATCGACTCCTTGACCTTCTACCCCATGGGCAAACATGCTGATGCTTCCCTCTTCAGTCGTTACCTTGCTCCCCTCCGCGCAGGTGAAGCCGTTGGGGTAATTAGCGAAGCAGGATGTCCAGCCGTAGCCGACCCTGGGGCGGATGTTGTTGCGATAGCCCAACGCGAAGGACTTCACGTCGTACCTTTGGTCGGTCCTTCCTCCATCCTCCTAGCCGTAATGGGTTCAGGGTTCAACGGACAGAGCTTTGCCTTCAATGGTTACCTTCCGATTGACCCTTCCGACCGCATCAAGACCCTTCGTCGCCTCGAAAGCCGCTCAGCTGCCGAACGTCAGACCCAGCTTTTCATCGAAACTCCCTACCGCAATGGCAAAATGATGGCCGATATCCTCACCGCCTGCCATCCGCGCACCCGTCTCTGTATCGCTTCCGGACTGACCACCGAACAGGAATACCTCCGCACACGTACCGTCGCCGAATGGAAGAAGGAAGGATTGCCCGATTTAGGTAAAATCCCGACGATATTTGCGATCTATGCGGGATAAACATCAAGCATAAAAGCCTACAATCCTTGGCTTAGCGCAAAAAAATCATTACTTTTGCGCCCGATTTGTCCTTACCGAGGCCCTTGGCCTTGTGTGTGATGGCGAATTAAGCGATTAAAAGGCTGTCGCACTTCTCTTTCCGGGAGGACGATGGCTCAACTTAATTTAGAGTAACACATTTAATTCAATTCAAACAATGAAGCAAATTGCAATCAGCGGTACTTCACGTGCTGCACTTGGTAAGAAAGCAACGAAGGAAGTTCGTAAGAATGGTCACGTACCTTGCGTTCTCTACGGAGAGAAGAAAGATGAAAACGGTGTTCCCGTATCTATCCACTTCGAAGTAGACGAGAAGGAAATCAACAAGTTGATCTACACTCCCCACATCTACCTCGTAGACATCACTATCGACGGTGTTGACCACAAGGCAATCCTCAAGGAAGTTCAATTCCACCCGGTTAAGGACAATGTATTACACGTTGACTTCTTTGAAGTTCATGCTGAGAAGCCCATCGTTATGGGTGTTCCCGTTGTGGCTAAGGGCTTGGCTGACGGTGTACGCGCCGGTGGTCGCTTGATGATGATGGTTCGTAAGCTCCAGGTTCGTGCTCTCTACGAGGCAATTCCTGAAAAGCTCGAAGTAGACGTAACTTCTCTCCAGCTCGGTAAGAGCATCAAGGCTGGTAACCTCAGCTTCGAGGGTCTTGAACTCGTAACTCCGAAGGAAGTAATCGTATGCACTGTGAAGATGACCCGTGCCGCTATGGGTGCTGCCGCAGCTGCTGCTAAGCAAGGATAATCTTTAAGCAGATTATAAATGAATTATCTAATTGTGGGGTTGGGCAATATCGGTGACGAATACGCCCGCACCCGACATAATATTGGATTCCGAGTATTGGACGCCCTTGCCGGGGCGTCCAATCTTGTGTTTGAAGATAAGCGTTATGGATTTGTCACCACGCTCAAAGTGAAAAACCAAACGCTGACCCTCCTCAAACCCTCCACTTACATGAACCTCTCGGGCAATGCCGTACGTTACTGGATGAACGAGAAGAAGATTCCCGTTGAAAGAGTGCTGGTTGTGGTTGACGACCTCGCTCTCCCCTTCGGTCAGCTCCGTCTAAAACCCGGCGGTAGCGAAGCGGGACACAACGGACTGAAGCACATCACTTCGGTCTTGGGAACACAGAAGTATGCCCGCTTGCGTTTCGGCATCGGCAACGACTTCCCCCGAGGCGGACAGGTTGACTATGTGCTCGGAGAGTTCAGTGCTGAGGACCTTCAAACGATGGATGAACGACTCGAACTGGCAGGCGAAGCCGTCAAGACCTTCTGCTTGGCTGGCATCAACATTGCCATGAACCAGTTCAACAACAAATAACAGTAACCCTTTTCTGACGCTGATATCGTATGAAAGAAGTTTCACCCCGAGGAAACAATCGCGCTACAGCCTCCAGCCTACAAGTTCAGGGCGCAGAAGCCCGCCTGGACAAATGGCTATGGGCAGCCCGCATCTACAAGACCCGTACTTTGGCTTCAGATGCTTGCAAGAACGGAAGAATCAGTATCAACGGCGCCTTGGCAAAGCCCTCCCGAACGGTTAAAACCGGAGACGTGGTGGCTGTAAAGAAGGCTCCCATTACCTATACCTTCCGGGTGATTCAACCCATTGAGAAGCGTGTCGGTGCGAAACTTCTGCCTGAGGTGTTGGAAAATATCACTTCTGCCGAACAGTACGAACTGTTGGAAATGAGCCGTATCAGTGGCTTCGTGGACCGCGCACGCGGTACTGGCCGACCTACCAAAAAAGATCGTCGTGCCTTAGACGAATTTGCTGAAGAAACGCCGACGTTCATCGATACGGATTACGATTTCGACTGGGACGACTAACTGTTTTTGGGAAAAGGCACAACTCCATGCGAGTTGCCTTAGGGATTCACGAGGTGAAAGTCTACGTATGCCTCGGGAAACTTCCCTACCATCCTTTTCAAACTTAGCCTCTTCCCCTTTCGGTTCAGCAGAACCCACAGCTTTTCTTTCCCCTCCATACTTTTCATCGAACAAAGGAACCATCACAATGGACAACAAACAATGGGCACCTTCCGTCATCCTGGTAGATGCCGACTATTTAGACCGCGTAGCTTTCGACTTAACCGTCAACTTCGAACGCATGATTGGCAGACGCATCCCGCAGGCAGACCTTTGCCACTGGATAGACTGCATTGCCTTAGACGGTGGACTGCGCCCGGGCGAGCATGAAACCCAAGTACACTTCCTTCACCCCAAGGAGAAAGAAGCCTTCCGACACTTCACCCCTTCTTCTTTTACCGAAGACATCAACGGTTTGAGTTTCTCCGACAACCTGGGACGTTTCAACCTGTTTGCTTTCCCCGTCGAAGAGATTGTTTCGGCTGACGAATTTTTCATCCAGTCCTTTACGATGCTAGCTGACGCCAAAGAAATCGACCGCCTCATTGTTGTAGGCGATATGGCTACCTATGGCGACACGCTCCGCAAGCTCTGTGCTCAAACAGAAGGAAAGGAAATCACACTGATGACCATGGAGCCTGTTCCTGGCAAGGGATTTCAACAAGAGATTTTGGGCTACTCCTTGATGTCTGCCTTAGGCATCAAGAGCGAAGAATTGCAATAGGCCTTCTTACGCCGGTGGCAAGAGAAAGACACGAAACTTCTTCCCTCACCTGCCACCTGTCAAACACTCAGCACAGCCCCTTCAGACAAAATACCTGCACCTGAAGGAAGTCACAATCCCTCTGGCAACAGCCTCCCTATTCAAAGATTCAACAGGCTTCTGTACCTGTTTATAAGAGGTTTGCACTACCTTTGCGAAATGAAACGGAAGAACAACCCGCTCTTTGTACCGGTTTTTTCTTCTGTTTCCTTTTTGTTTCTACCGTTATCGTATGCTCTCCTATGGATTACTCACAACTTCTACGCGTCAAGCTACGCTATGGCATAGTGGGCAGTTGCGAAGCACTCGACCGTGCCATCGAAATTGCCATCAAGATTGCTCCCATTGACCTTTCTGTCTTGGTAATGGGTGAGAATGGTGTGGGCAAAGAATCCTTTCCACGCATCATTCACGATCACAGCGAACGCAAAGGCAAGAAATATTTTGCGGTAAACTGTGGTGCAATCCCCGAAGGGACGATTGATTCCGAATTATTCGGCCACGAACGCGGTGCTTTTACTGGAGCTGTCGAACAGCGGGAAGGATATTTTGCCGCCGCTAATGGGGGCACCCTCTTCTTGGACGAAGTCGGCGAACTGCCGCTTCCCACCCAAGCCCGTCTGTTGCGTGTGCTCGAAACGGGAGAATACATCCGCGTCGGTTCAAGCGAAGTACGCAAGACGGATGTCCGCATCGTAGCGGCTACCAATGTCAACATGGAGAAGGCCATAGCGGAAGGTAAATTCCGGGAAGACCTTTTCTACCGTCTCAACACCGTTTCTATCTCGGTGCCTCCTTTGCGCGAACGCGGTAAAGATGCCGCTCTGCTTTTCCGCAAATTTGCCTTAGACATGAGCGAAAAGTACAAGATGCCGCCCATTCGCCTGACCGAAGAAGCGCAACGAATGTTGCTCGCCTACTCCTGGCCGGGCAACGTGCGTCAGCTCAAGAATTTGGCAGAGAATATGAGTGTCACCTCGGAGGAGAGAGAGATTACTCCCGAAATCCTGGCGACCTATCTGCCTGTCGAGTCACGCCATACGCAATTGATTTCCCTCCATACACCCAAGGAGGAACACAGTTTCGAGACGGAACGTGAATTGCTCTACAAGATACTCTTCGATTTACGACGGGACGTGACGGAGCTAAAACGCTATGTGCGCGAACAACAAGGCGGCGACTTACACTCCAACGAAAAAGCCTCAGGCGAGTGTCACAACATTGTGATGCAAAATGCTCCCTTGATTAACCATACGGGCAATACCAGCCACGACCATCACCAACTTTCCTATTGGGGTGAAATCGAAGAGCTGAATGAGGAAGATACGCACAAAGCCTCTACCACACAACAGGAAGAAGCCAACAGTCAGGAAGCCCTCTCGTTAGAAGGACTGGAACGTATCGAAATACGCAAGGCTTTGGAAAACAACAACGGCAGACGAAAGGATGCAGCCCGCCAGCTCGGCATTTCCGAGCGCACACTTTACCGCAAGCTGAAGGAATACGATATTTCCTAAGGCTACGCTTCAACCGCCCTGCGTCTCCCTTTTTATTTCTTCCCCTTTTCTTTCTCCTGCCCTCACTTCAGCAACTACGTATCCCCCGAAGCCGCCTGCTGTTTCTCAACGACTCATGAAACGTAAACTCTTCTTTCTCCTTCCGCTCAGTCTGTTGGTCCTTCTTACTGCCTGTAGCATCAGCTATAAGTTTACAGGAACCAGTATCAATTACGACGAAATCAAGACCATCCAGATTGACAAAATCACCAACCGTGCTCCCTACGGATGGGCTCCCATGGAGGCTATGTTCAACAACAAGTTGCAAGACCTCTATGCCAATCAAACCCGCTTAAAACTCATCAAACGAGGCGGCGACTTACACATCGCAGGCGAAATTACAGCCTACGACCAGTTCAATAAAGCCATATCGGCTGACGGTTTCTCCTCTCAAGTGCAACTTCGCATGACGGTCAACATCCGTTTCACCAATGCAAAGACCAACGAACACTGGGAAAAACAGTTCTCAGCTACCTCCCAATATGACTCTAACCAGCAACTGACTGCCGTACAAGAGAAACTGGTGACAGAAATGATCAACGACATCTGTGACCAAATCTTTAACGCCACAGTTGCCGACTGGTAACCCCCGTCTCCTCCCTATTGTCTAACCTCTCCCTCCTCTTTTCCACTCTCCCCTTCTTGCAGTTATGGATTCCATCGTCGAGCTGATCAACCACCCCGAACAACTGAATAAAGATACTCTCCACGAGTTACGCGAACTGGTGGCGCGCTATCCTTATTACCAGGCAGCGCGACTCCTCTTCTTGCAAAACCTCTTCTTGCTACACGATCCCCTCTTTGGTGAAGAACTACGGAAGGCAGCCCTCTTTATGCCTGACCGCAGGGTGCTCTTCCAACTGATTGAAGCTAAGAACCACGAGATACAATCAACGCCCCTGCACAAGGAAACAGAAGAAACCGAGGAAGACACCGACCGTACCCAGTCACTCATTGACAATTTCCTTCGCGACACGGAAGAAGAACAACCCACACCGCGCCGTAAACTTACCACAGCTGACGCTACCACCGATTATGCCTCCTTCCTCCTGCAAATGGATGACGCTGACCCGGTAACCACCGAGGAAGAAAGCGAGGTTGACCGCAGTACCGCCCTGATTGACGACTTCATCGAGAAGACACCCGAACGCATCCAGTTACAAGAAACACCTGAATACGTACCCGAGATAGCCAATCAAGAGGAAGGAAACAGTGAAAACGGAGAAGACGAGGCTTACCTCACGATGACACTGGCTAAAATCTACATCAAACAACAGCGTTATGAGAAGGCACTCGAAATAATGCGTAAAGTAAACTTGAATAATCCGAAAAAAAACGCTTACTTTGCAGACCAAATCCGATTTCTACAAAAACTGATTATCAACAAAAAACATCAAAAACAATAAGCAATGTATTCTGTACTCGTAATTTTGGCTGTGATTGTAGCCGTTCTTCTTGCTTTAATCGTACTTATTCAGGAATCAAAAGGCGGTGGTCTTGCCTCTAATTTTGCTGCGTCAAACCAGATTATGGGTGTACGCAAAACAACGGATGTCGTAGAGAAAACAACCTGGGTTCTCGCTGGTGCATTGGTTGTCTTGGCTGTAACAACTACATTCTTTGCTCCCCGCACGGCCGAGCTTGACACGGTGGCAACTTCTGCCGCTCTCCAGACTGAAGCTCCCGCTGCCCCTGCAGCTCCGGCTGCACCCACGGCTCCCGCAGCTCCCGCAGGAAAATAATCGTTCTGAAACATCGAACTTTGAGGCTTTGACCTCAAGAGCTAACGAATCGAACGGAATCATTTAGATTCCCTCCCCAAGGAATGAGCTTAAAGATTGACGTGTGACACTTCAAGGAGTCGCCGACTAATCTTTAAGCTCATTTTCTTTTTTACCCATCCGGCCGAGGTTTCGCCTTCCGTCTTGTCGGCACGCCCTGCCCCGTGTCCGGATGCTCCCCCTTTTGTTGATGATTCTTCCTCTCAGCGTATGATTCACCTCTTTCTTTATCTCTACCTCTTCCTTTTCTTGAGTGTGGCACAGGCTGACACCGTGACTTACCAACTCAGCCAACTCTTAGGTCGTCCTGCCCCCCAGTGGCCCCTTGTCTACGGACTCCTGCTCACGGTCCTCTTGGCAACTATTCGACGCCTTATCAGCCGCTGTTTCTCCTCCCCCGACTCCCAAACAACCTGGAGCTGGGCAGCCACCAGTTTCTTAGCGGTCACCCTGGTCAGCCTGCCCTTTGCCTCCGTTTTTTACCTGTTCCTATTGGGACTAATTGCGGTAGGCATCGGTTGGGGCTTCCGTAAGTGGCAGCTCCGCCTCAATCAGCTTTGGGGCAAACAGCGTACTCCCTGGCAACACATGATGCCCGCTATCGTTTTCGCGCTGTTACTCAGCCTTTATTTAGGTATCGGAGCCGCCGCCACCGATTTAGAGCACTACGAAATGCGCACCGCTCAAACTTTACAGGAGGGGAAGAAGATAGAACCTTCGCGCATGGAGAAGCACAGCCTGGTTACCTCTCAACGCCTCTTTGCTATGCGCAGTTACTCAATGGCTAAAGCTTCTCGCTTCGGATTAGGTAACCAATTGTTCCGTCAACCCGTTCCCCAAGGCAAGAGCGAACTGCTACTGATTCCCAACGATGCCCACCAGCGTTTGCTCTTCCCCGTCGATTCACTGTATATGCGCTTAGGCGGACTGCCCCGAAAGGACGAAGCCGCGCTGTCCTATTTCCGTCGCATGGCAGAAGAAGAGCGGTTACGCATGGACAGTCCCACATCGTTCCATTCCCTGCCCGCCCTCGACTACTACCTCTGCGCCCTCCTTCTCGAAGGCAATCTCGACATCTTCAGCAAAGAGTTTCTCCGCCTCTATCCCCGTTCGTTGCGCAACAAGAAACTTCCTATCTACTTTGCCGAAGCCCTCTTCCTCTACACCCACACCCGCACCCGTCCGATACTTGTCTTCCACGACTCGGCCGTCGAAGCCAACTGGCAAGACTACTCAACGATGAAGACCGGTCAGACCGATTCCACCATTCGCCAGAACCTCCTTCGTCGTTCCTACGGTCAGACCTATTGGTGGTGGTACGAATACGTGCGTACGACGGATAAAGTTCAAATACAAAGATATTAGGAATATCATTTTATCTATATTGATATCCTTGTTTAATAAATACGCACACAAAAAGTTGGTTATATTTTTCTTTATTGCGTAATATATATATCTTTGCCTTTGAAACTTTCATTTATGAAAGCTAACTGAAAATTTTATCAGACAAATTCCACTTTATTTCTTATCAAAATCTGAGGCATATGAAGAAGTTTTTTGTAGCTCTTTTAATGGGGAGTTTTTCTATCTGCAATGTAAATGCACAAGTTAAAGTTGAAGAACCTGAATTTGCTGAACAAACTCTTTTGTTAGTGTCTGATTCAGAAGGTGTCGAATTAAATCGAGAAAGCGGCACTATTAAAACAAAGGCAGGAGCGAGCCTCTATCTAACAGGCATTGGAAAGGTTAAATCCCGTCTGACCTTGAAAGGAACTACCTCTACAAGTTCAGTAAAGGGAACCTCAACAACACGATTGATTATCAAAGCTGAAAATAATAATACAGATCCCGAGTCCTTTATCAGTATCTTCAAATTTGAAATTAAACAAAAAGAACGCAGATACCAAGTTGCAGAAGCTGGAACCTTTTCAAAATCTGAAACAAACAATCTTTCCAGTGTAGACTATAAAGCAAAGAAATATGGTTCAAGTTCCTATTTGATTGTAATGGACAATTTGGAACCTGGTGAATACGGAATCATCATTGGTGACCCAGACAATGAAAACACAAAAAATCGAATGAAAGTGACTACTTTTACAGTCGAATAATAGGAAAAGGGACTCAAATAAGCGTTAAAGTTGTCAATCCATTTAAGTATAACTACCTTACGCCTATTCATTTTCACCTTTTTGTTTTTAATCAAAAAGCCTGGTATGCTCCTCGGTTCTTCAACCGTTGGCATACCAGGCTTTTCGTTGCGTGGCGGCTCGAGTCATCGAGCCAATGGACTTTATTTATCAGTCGACGTGCTCAGCTCTTCCCAGAAATGATCCAAGTCTTCGTTGAGTCCCTTCATCAGGTCACCGCTCAAGAGAATGGTGTCGTCGTCAACGAGGTAAAGATCCGAAAGCGTTTCCTTATCCTCGCCAATCAGTACAAAGGAATAAGGCTTGAGAATCGCCATGTTTTCAGCCACTTCCTTGATACGTAAGATGGCTTCAATCAGCACAGCCGGCACCTCCTCATAAAAATCTTCCGACGTATTGCCAATCCACTCTTCAATGACACAACGAGTCAACTCTTGGTCGTCATCATCAAAGACCAACAACTCGCCGCTCTCCTGTTTCACCTGGAGATGAAGGTCGGTCAGCGGATAACATTCCGCCTCGGCATGAAACTTAGAAGCCACTTTTCTAAGAGCCCGTTCTATTTGTTGATAAGTTTGTTCAGATACAATCATAGGTTACTTGCATATAGATAGTTAGGAGAAATCTTGTTTCCAATCAGTTGTAGCGTTCAGCACCGTCACGCAATAGTGTACAGTTCCACCCGTCACTCCTCGCATTGAAGCACCTTCACGTCGCAACCGACAGGGAGAGCGAAGTATCGCCTTCCGTTAAGCGACCAGCTTCTTTCCTGCCATTGCAACGTCTGACGTTACCATAGGAAAAGTCAAAAAACACTCCTTGACCCTTTCACTTTGCCACACCTTCACGTCGCCACCGACACGAAAAGAGCAGCCCCTTAACAGCCTCAAAGGTACAATTTTTTCAATCACCTTCCTCCTTTCACCCCAAGGAACGTCCGTTTTCTCTGTTCAAAATAATCCCGACGCACCGTTTCCTTCCCGCTGTCCCCCCTCCCCACCGAAACGCCCTTCCTTCCCGCCCTTTCTATCCCGTCCTACAGACAGCTCGGTGAGGTTCAGGCACGTTTCGCCCAGACGAGCTATAAATTTGATGTACTTTTGTGCTACATTTTCCAGCAAAAAAGTATTTCAACTCATGCTTTTCAACTCCTACGCCTTCCTTCTCTTTCTGCCCCTCGCCCTGCTCCTTTACTGGTCAACCCAGCGTTGGTTGCGCCTGCAGACCGCCGTACTCGTCGCGACCGGCTACCTGTTCTACGGTTGGTGGGACATGCGTTTCCTTTGGCTCATCATCGGCATGACCCTCATCGGCTACGGTTGCGGCCGCGGCATAGCCCATTGGGGTCGCACCTCGCAGAAGGCTCAATTCCTGTGTACACTCTGTGTTGTCAGCTGTTTAGTCCTCCTCGGCATCTTCAAGTACTACGACTTCTTTGCCCAAAGCCTCAGCGAAGCACTCGGACAAATGGGGCTCAGTCTCCATTTACCCTTCTACCACCTGATACTCCCCGTAGGCATCAGCTTCTACACCTTCCAGATACTGAGCTACGCCCTCGACGTCAAGCGCGGCACCCTCCCTGCCTGCAAGGATTTGACTAGCTTTGCCGCCTTTGTCTGCTTCTTTCCGCAGTTGGTAGCCGGTCCCATCGAGCGCGCCAACCACCTCCTGCCGCAAATGCAACACCGACGCGCGTTGCGCTACGCAGATGCCGTAGACGGCATGCGCCTCATCCTGTGGGGCTTCTTCAAGAAGATGCTCATTGCCGACCGTTGCGCCCCCATCGTTCAAGCTATCTATGCTAATCCGCAGGCCGACGGCACCGACCTCTGGATGGCCGCCGTACTTTTCGCCTTTCAGATCTACGGGGACTTTTCGGGCTACTCCGACATCGCCATTGGCACCGCGCGGCTCTTTGGTATCCGCTTAACCACGAACTTCTCGCTCCCTTACTTTTCCGCTGACATCGCAACGTTCTGGCGTCGCTGGCACATCACCCTCATGACCTGGTTTAAAGATTATCTCTACATTCCCTTAGGCGGAAGCCGACGGGGCAAAATACGCCAGGCACTGAACATCAGCCTCGTTTTTCTGGTCAGCGGACTTTGGCACGGTGCCAATTGGACCTTCGTTGCCTGGGGAGCCTACCAGGCGCTTTGGTTCTTGCCCCTCCTATTCCTGCGTAAATCCTCAAGTTCTCCATCTCCAACCGCTCCCCGCCCCGCTTCCATGCTGCCTACCCTGCGCGCGAGCTTGCAGATGGGGCTGACCTTTCTGATTGTCTGTATCGGTTGGGTATTCTTCCGTTCCGAAACCGTCGGCAGTGCCTTCACCCGCATCGTCCGTATGCTGACGGACCTTTCGTTTCACACGCCCTACGGCGGACTCTCATCCCTTTTGCCTGTCGTCTGTCTGGTACTCATCGAATGGACTACCCGCCACCGCAAGCACCCGTTAGACTTTCCAGCTACGGGCCTCTTTCGCTACCGCGCCGTGCGCTGGAGCCTTTACTACCTCTTGCTCTTTCTCATTCTCTATGCCGGAGGTCAGCAGTCCGCTTTTATCTACTTCCAATTTTAAGCCCCGATGTTACGCACCCTCCTTACCTTCTTTCACTCGCCCTGGCGTCGCTTTCTGAGCTTTGCCTTCTTGCTGGCCCTGCCGCTCGGAGCTGGTGAAAGCTATGTACGCTCCCTGCCCAATCCGAGCAAAAGCAAACATGCCTACCTCTCTACCCACGGTCACGCCATCGACTGGTTGGTGTTAGGTAGTTCCCACACGTATTACGGACTGGCTCCCGAACTGCTCAGCCCCCGTGCCTACTCGGCGGCACAGGTTTCCCAGACGTTGCGCTACGATGAATGGGTGGTCAAGCACTACGCACTGCCGCGACTCCACACAGTGATTCTGCCTATTTCGGACTTTTCGCTCTACGAGGAGTTAGAAGACGGGCGAGAATGGTACCTTGCCAACCGTTACCGCCTTTATATGGACTGTTCCATTCACCCCCGAGGCAGTGTCTACGATTGGGAATGCACAGCCTTTCGCGTATTTTGCGAGAAGCTGAAAAGTCTTTGGCAAAAACCGAACATGCGATGGAGTCAGTACGGACAAGGACTGGAATATACGGTGGCGAACAAGGCGCAGGATTGGGACAACGGGGAGGAACGCGCTGCGACCAACCGCTACGATCGTTTCGAACAGGCGGAAACCAACCTTCGCTACCTCGAAGGCATTGCCCAACACTGTGCGCAACGGCGCATCCGCCTGGTTTTGCTCGCTACGCCGCTCCGACCTTCGTACCGTGCACATCAGCACCCGGCACAGGTGGCAGACACGGAACGACACTTGCAGCGTTTCTTTAATCGCCACCCACAGGTACTTTACTTTGACTTCCGTGCCGATACGCGTTTCGGCGCGAATGATTTCTACGACAGCGACCACCTCAGTTTACAGGGTTCGCACAAACTGACTCGTTTGCTGGCTGACACTTTACAAGCCAAACGCTAAGACGCTCAGTCCAACGAAGGAGGAAAGACCAACGGCTCGGTACTCCGACCTTCCCTTTCCTCCGCTTCCGTTTTTCGCTTTGCTCCGTGCTCCTTTTACTCCTTATTTCTATTGCCCATGATTCGCTTACATCTTACTGAAAAGAAAACACTTCTTGGGGTCACGTTGCTGCTAGCTCTGCTGACGGGACTGGCTTACGCCTGGTACTACGCCCACCGCGACTCATCGCCTGCCTACTCGGCATTGACCGAGGAGGAAGCCCAACAAACCTTGGAGTTGGCGCAGGATGTTCCCCAGTCGACAACGACTGCCGCCCGTCCCTTTCCCTTTGACCCCAATCAAGCAGACTCCCTCACACTGATTCGGGTGGGCTTGCCTGGCTGGCAGGTACACAATTTGCTGAAATACCGTCGCAAGGGGGGACGTTGGCGTTCGGCTGACGACTTTCGCAGGCTTTACGGCCTGACGGACGAGGCTTATCGCCGCCTCCGCCCTTACCTCCGCATTGCGCCCGAAGCGGCTGTAAACGCATCGAATCCGAAACGCAACACGGCTCCCACGACCTTGACGGATGCAATGGCTCGCAAGGAAACTCTCCCTGAACACTGGGTGAAACGGACGGACAAATATGCCGAAGGAACAGTGCTTGCGCTCAATGAAGCAGACACGACTTCCCTCAAACACATTCCGGGGATTGGCTCGTACTATGCGGGTAAAATTGTGCGTTACCGCGAGGCTTTAGGTGGATTTATCCGGCTCAGTCAGTTGGAAGAAATCGAGGGATTGCCTGCCGGCATCACCCGCTGGTTTACCCTTGCCCCTCACTCGGCTCCGCGCCGTCGCAACCTCAACCAATGTACGTTTAAGGAACTGGTGCGCCATCCTTATCTGTCGTACGAACAGGTGAAGGACATCTTCAACCACCGTCGCCACTACGGTCCGATTCGTTCCTGGGACGATTTACGCTTATTCCCTCACTTTACAGATGCGGACTTCGAACGCTTGCGTCCTTACTTTACTTTGGAATGAAATGTAGGGCGCGGTATAGGCGCCAGGTGTATCATTGCGGATTCTCTGTGATTCACGGGAATAAGGTTGCACTTGTGGAGGGTAGATGAGGGGGGACTCTTGAGTGCGCTATAGTTGTACGGTCGCGGCATGCCGCGACCCATAGCAGAAGTAAATTCCCTTACACCGAAATAAATAGGCTAACTAATGGGGCACTATTGGTGTACGGTCGCGGCATGCCGCGACCCATAGCAGAAGTAAATTCC